>Ga0302173_10000537_pt1 | contig 20418 bp, 14 predicted proteins | sample I_Fen_N3_1_FD_198785 | JGI IMG/M metagenome (GOLD analysis project Ga0302173, IMG submission 198785) | Peat permafrost microbial communities from Stordalen Mire near Abisko, Sweden - I_Fen_N3_1 | ecosystem: Environmental > Terrestrial > Soil > Wetlands > Permafrost | place: Sweden: Abisko... | reverse complement strand
AAACTGGGTATCAAAGGTGGGACTTTCATAAGTCCTCAAACTCTTTACAAAATCAAGTGGAGTTATACAAATGGAGACCAAATACCATTTGCATCAAATGATACCTTGACAAATAACACTACTCTTTTCACTACAATGAAAAGTATTGGAGCCGGGCAGTATACGCTTTCGGTGACTGATGCTAACAATTGTACGAGTTCCAAAAACATAATTATTGGTGAACCTGATTTACTTGAAGTAACAGTCAATACACTTAGCCCAATATCGTGTAATGGTGAGTCAGGTACTTTAGTGGCAAAAGCAACTGGAGGGGTTAGGTTTAAGGGTTTGAAGAAACCATATATTTATGAATGGTATGGTAACGCTGAAAAAACAAAGATTTTACAGTCAGGAAATGATTCTACTTTTAAATGTATAAGTAATGATTATTTTGTCATCGTAAAAGATTCGAATGAGATTAAAGCTACATCAGAAATCATCAATCTTCCTCAACCGAATAAACTGACTGCAACTATCAACACTACAGATGTATCTGAAACAAGTGAAAATGATGGATCGCTCGAAGCAATAGTTACCGGAGGAACTCCTCCATACAAATATCTATGTAATAAAATTGAAACTACTGCCATTACAGATGGTCTTAAAGCGGGAATTTATGATGTTTTAGTTACAGATTTAAATCTATGTTCTGTAGAGGTAAAGGATATAAAAATAAATAAAAACTGTGGAACCTATTTCGGCATGAATGCTGTTAATCCAGGTTGCACCGGAGGAACTGATGGTAAAATAACAATAATACCCATAGATAAAACCTGGAAATATAAGTTGGTCTATTGGTCACAAAAGGATACAATCAAAAAAGAAACAAAAGAATTTACCGGAGAAATAACAATAACGGATTTAGTGGCCGACAATTACACCTTAAAGTTGATTGGCTCGGGCTGCGAACCTGAAAAATACGTTCGATTGGATGATCCGAGTGCGATAAATATTAGCACTATTGATCTGAAACCTGCCCGAAAACATGGGGCAGCCGATGGTGCAGTAAAAGTAAGCGTAAGTGGTGGTACTCCTATTGCAGATACTGGATATACGCTTAACTGGACCGATTCACAAGGCATAGTAGCATCAATCGAATCGCTAAGTGCTGATAAAAAAACGCTTTATAGTACTATTCAAAATTGTAAGGCAGGTGAATACTCACTTCTTGTCACTGATGCGCATAATTGCACGAGAACATATAAAGCTACTATTAATCAGCCCGATTCGTTGATTCTTAATCCGCTAAATGAGTCTAAAAAAATACAAATAAATGGCGAACGGGCTTCAATAACAGCAAGCGCAATTGGAGGACAACTGCCGTATCAATTTATCTGGCATAAAATATCTCAGAATGATACGACAGTAGTTTATACTGATTTACAAGATGAAAGCTCTACATTAAGCCTACTTGCCGGCAAGTATTATGTAAAAGTAGTAGATTACAATAAAAATGAAGTAAGCTCCGGCACCTATCTTATTGCACAGCCTGATCCGATATCCATCCATTTTCAAGCAAAAGAGGTAGACTGTTATGGAAGCAATACCGGACGTATAGTTGCTACAGTCTCAGGTGGAGTTGCTCCTTACACTGTAAATGGGCAATTACTAAGTGCAGATACATTTGTGATGGAAGGACTTGCAAGCACTGATTATAAGGTAACAGCAGTAGATAGGTATTCGGCAACTGTTTCGGGATCAACCAAGGTCGGTCATCCAAACGATGTAAAAGTGTCATTGATACAGAAAAATCCTATTTGTGCCAATAGTAATACTGGCGAAATTCAAATATTGCCTACGGGTGGTAGAGGATCTTACAAGCTAACGTATTGGTCGGATAAAGATAAAACAGAAAAAACCGTTTCCAACTTTAAATCAACTACTATTACAGGTTTGAATATGGATAAATACTATCTTCAAGTGGAGGATAGCGTTGGCTGTAAATCTACGAGCGAACCAATTAAAACTACAAACTTAGTTGACCCGAGTGTGGTTACTATTAGTTTTCAGGGGACAACTGCTGCCACAGGCTATGGTTTAGCTAACGGAACGGCAAAATTTAGTATAGAAGGTGGCACCCCATATTCAACACCAAATGCACTGTACATATTGAAGTGGTTTGGTGAGGATGGCAATGAAATAGAGACCGGAAACATTTATAACAGCATATTAAATGGGAAAATGTACACCGAAATAAGAAATGTAAAAGGTGGATTGTACTCTCTTGTGGTAAAAGATGCCAATGCATGCGTCGGGTCATCACCTGTAAAGATAAGCCAACCCAATGCACTTCAGGTAGCTGTAAAAACTCAGAGTATTATTCATTGTTACGACGAAACCGGAAAATTAGAAGCAACAGCTCTGGGAGGTGTGCCACTTTCAAATACAGCTCTTCCGTATAACTTTAGCTGGTTTAAGAAAACAAGCTCAGGTGTCGATGTAGATCTTAACTGGCATGGTGGCAGTATCGACAATTGTAAAGCCGGTGATTATTTTGTAAAAATAAAGGATGCCAATGGAAATGAGGCCAGTTCCCCACTTTACACACTTACTCAACCTGAAGCTCTGTCTACCATTTTTGAAGTATCAGATGTCTATTGTGTTGGAAGTAATTCGGGTCAAATAGTAACTAAGCCAAGCGGAGGTACAGCACCTTACAAATATGCCTGGAAAAATACGAGCAATACGACTAATAAGCTGGAAAAACTAATCGTAGGTACTTATTCTGTTACGATTATTGATGATTTAGGCTGTAGCATTACTAAAGCAGCAACCATTAAACAGCAACCAAGTATGCAGGTAGATGTAAAACTTAAACACCCTACTTGCGATAAGGGCGACGATGGAAAAATAGAAGTACTGCCATCAGGTGGACTCCCCCCGTATACTATTAAGTGGAGCGATGGGCAAAACCAAACATTGAAAACCGGATTAAAAGCGGGTGTACACGAATTCACTGTAACCGACAATAGCGGCTGTTGGAACACATATACCCAAACGCTGATTAATCCGGCACCTGTGCTTGTAAATCTGGGTTCGAAAGTAACGCTCTGTCAGGGGCAGGCACTCACTCAAAACATCACTTTGCCAAATGATGCCGGAGCACAATACCAATGGTCTGATGCCGCCGGAGTGTCTCATCGAACGTCCAATATGCTGTTGTCAGATCCGGGAACATACACAGCCACTATCACTACCAGTAAGGGTTGCATCGGGTCTTCGTCCATTTTAGTAGAAAGAAGTGATAAAGTGCTCGAAGCTGATTTTATGATGGCAAGCAAAGCGGCATTGGGTAATTCGGTGGAAATAATCAATATCACGTACCCACTGCCAAACAGCGCAAGCTGGATTATTCCGGAGTCGTCCAATGTCACTGTAGTTGAAAATACCGAATCAAAGTTAACTTTACAATTCTCTGAGTTGGGCGAATACACTATCGGAATAAAAACAAAAGAAGGAAACTGCGAAAAGATGCTTTACAAGAATATCAAAATAGTAGATCAGTCGGAGATGGTTGATTACAAAGAGGGAAAAGAAGCATTGATCAAGAAATTTATTGTCAGCCCCAATCCTACCAAAGGTGATTTTAAGGTAGGGGTCGAATTCTCGGAAAAGATAGATGCAGTACTTCTACTTATTGACTCCGATTCGGGGAAAACGATAGAAAGAAGGGAACTCAGCAATTCCGATTGGTACGAAGCACCTTTCAATGTATCGATGCCGGCAGGTAATTATATGATTCATCTGGTTTGTACCAAAGCGCAGGCGAATTTCAAGTTTCTAATAAAATCCGGCGCATATTGAAATAGCTATTTATAATTAATGTTCAATCTTTTCTCTTAACTTTGCATCTCTTCATGCGTACACGTATCACACACATATCGTTTCGGGCACTAATCCCCCTATTGCTGTTTTTTACTTTGGTGATAAATGCACCGGAGCTTTCGGCAGCTCCGGCTGGCAGCACTTATCCGGTGCAGGTCACTCCCATGCTTATCCCACCTTACTCGCTTTATCTGAGCGACTATTTTAGTGGTACCACTGAGCGACTCTCGCTTACACTTACCAATCGCGATTTACAACAGCCGCAGGTAAGAGTAAAGCTACGACTCACCATTGCCTGCGCTTCGGGGCTGACACTTACCACCCACCCGCAAGCCATCTTTGATCCGATAGTGCTCGATGCTGGGGTACCTACCCGCCTCACCATGCAAGAACTGGCGCCCTACTTTCTTCCCGCCAGATTGTTGACTCAAGGCTATATGCAGGGTGGTAAACTGACTGAAGGAAATGTTGAATTTGGTTTTGAAGTGTTGGAGTACAACACCGGCAAGGTACTTTCTCAGAAAAATATTGCTTTTGGCAATATCATTTCGCCCAAACCACCCAAGCTTAATTTGCCCATCAACAATGATATTGTAACTGTCAACGAACCTCAACAGCTCACGTTCCAATGGTCGCCGCAGTATTTTTCTACGGGCAATGTGGAGTACGAGTTTGTTATCAAAGAGTTGATGGACAAAACAGCCTCACCGCAAGAAGCCTTCTTGTACTCTCGCGAGGTATATCGTACCACCACTACCGCTTCTGCCATCAACTATACCATGGGCGAACCCACGCTGGAAGGCAACAAACGCTATGCATGGTGTGTGCGTGCAGTGATGCACGAAGGTGTTGAAACGATAAACCGGTTCGAGAACGATGGTTACAGCCCTGTATCGGTATTTGATATGCGTTACGACTGCCGTCCGCCTACGGATGTGCAAGCTACTACCGAGCGGGGAACTATCATGCTTCGTTGGTTGCCACAGCCCCACCACCTCAAGTACGTGGTGAGCTACCGCCGCACCGACTTTGATGCCAACACCTGGTACACTAAAACCACAACGAGTACATTCATCAACCTATCCGACATTGCTCCGGGACAAAACTACACCTACCGCGTGGGTGCTTATTGCGACGACAATACACCTGTTTACAGTGCTCCCGGAACTATATCCGTACCGGCAGAGGATACAGAGTTTTTGGCCAACTGTGGTAAAGATCCGCAGATAAAAATCACCAACCGAAAACCAAAGGGCCGGTTGAATGTAAACGACATTATCATGGCGGGCGACTTTCCGGTTACGATTACTAGTGTAAGCGGTGGCAACGGTACTTTCACGGGCGAAGGCTGGGTAAGAATACCTTACCTCTTTGCTAATTTTGGGGTTCGGTTCAGCGGTATTGGCGTAAGCGAGGAGAACCGGCTTATCTCAGGGCAGGTAGAAACTAAATACGATAAAACAGAGAGTGGCGTAAGTAATCTCGACGCACTTGATCAGGGAGGTACAGATGGTAATATTAAATCGGGCATTACCAAAGCCAACAAAACGGTGGAGTTTGCGTTACCCGAAAAATTCACCGTGCAGTACAGCGAAGAGCTGGCTACTCTTACCTTTAAGGACGAAACCGGCACCGCCATTGGAAATGTGGATATCCCCAAAAATCCCGCAGGTAAACCCATTCTACCCCTCACAGTGGAGGACAAAAATGGTAATGTGTACGAAGTACACGAAAATCCTGAGAAATCGACCACTAACCCGCAGCCTTACGTGGCAGTTAAGCTAGGCAAACAAGAGGGCGAAATACCTTTTGGAAGTATGGATCTTAATGTGCAGGATGAAGCCAAAGCCACGGTTACTTTTGCCAACGATGCTTCGTCGCTGTATGCTTTGGACACCTGGCAAAATTATTACAGTTCGGTAGGCATCATCTCGGGTGGTAATGGCGACCCCAACAGCAATTTCGATGGCTGCAAATACGAAAAAATAGGTGCCAACTACTGGGTGAAATGGAAATACATCCCACCGGGCAAAACCGATAAAGTAACAGCCGAGCTACTGATAAGCGACAAAGCCAAGATTGACCCTGCAAAAGTAGTTTTCAAAACCAAGGCGGGAAAAGTTTTTGAAAGTAGTTACAATGCCACTACGCATAACTTTACCATTACGCTACTGGGTGGCGAGGATAAAGACGGACAGGAACTGTATGCTATGCATCCTGCTACCGAGTCCGGCAAATACTGGAACCTGGGTAAGCTGGACATGATGAGCTACGCACCGGTGGAGCGCAAAATGGTACTCGTAAAAACAACGGCAAATGACAACACCGATGCCACAACTGTGCAAACAGAGTTGAACCGCATTTACAATCCGGTAGGCATCAGTTGGAGCGTGAGTTCCGAACAGTTTACCTATAACACCGACAATATTTTCGAAGGCAAGAGTGGAGTCATTTCCACCTACCTGCCCAATATGCGTACGCTCAATGCCGCCTTTATAGCTGCAAAAGCCGATAAGTTGGAAACCAAAACAGCTTACCTCTTCCTTGTAAACCAGACAGCAGGTGGCGACCGAGACAAACAAGGCTTTATGCCGCGCGGTATGCAATTTGGGTATATAAATACCAGTACAGCCAATGTGAGTTCTGTTATTGCTCACGAACTTGGACACGGTGCATTTAAACTTTACCATACCTTCAACTCCGGTTATGGCAGCACTGCTGTAGGCACTCAAGGCACTACCGAGAACCTGATGGATTACAAGGGGGGCATCAACCTGGCCAAGTGGCAATGGGATCAGATGTACGATCCGGCTATTATTAATGGGGTGTTTGATGGGGATAAAGAGGCAATGTTAATTCACTCAGTATGGCTTACACCCGACTGGAAACCATTCAAATTCGATGAGTCTAGTATTGTCACTAGTGATAATGCAATTGTACAGGGAACAATCGCTGGTATCGTATTTGAGAATAAGAGTTATTACTATAAATCAGATTCTAAAGGTTACTATGCATTAGGTGTAACGGAACCTCTTAAAATCGTAACAGAATTAGGAACAGTCAATGAAGTTTTTGTTTATCAACACAATGGAGGATGTGGAGCTGATAAATATTATACTACAACTTGGGCATATCTTAATTCTCATAAGAATAGTATAGATTTCAACGACAAAACAAATGTCAAGTTTGTAAAAAATGTACCTTGTTCCGGAACATCTTATTTTGGTGATGGCGGTATGACAGGTTGTCGAAATTTAACCCATGAAGCTATTGATCTAAGTGACTTAGAAAAGTTATTCAACGGAAAATCAACCATCCAAAGCGATGGACGTACCCTTCAAAGCAGTAAAGCAATATTATTCCTTACTGGCATCAATACTTCTTCTACAGAAATGGAAGAAGTTCGAAAATACGAAGCCAAGGATGGTGTCAATAAAATATGGCTACACAAAGACGCAAATGGGAATTGGATTATAAAACAATGTTCAGCAACGGATGCCTTAAATAAAACGCTGAAGGAAAAAGGGTTTGCATTGTTTGATTTAAGTTCCATTGCGTCAATTTCAGTACCAAACCTTGCAACAGTCCTTTATCAAATTTCCGACTTGCTTTCATCAGGTATTGGCCATGCCTACATTCCTAAAGAATGGTGGAATTGTACTGATAAAGCTTTTGATCAGCCTCTGCTGATTGCCGTATTAACTAAGATATTGACACCTTCTTTAGATGTCGCAGTTAATTTTGCTAAATCAAATATTCCTGCTTTAGCACAAGCTTTGAAAGAGGCAGACGCAGGTAAAATATCTTTTGCAGCATTAGCAGGTTGTTGGGATGGAATAGTAGGTATGGTAGATGCTTTACCGCAGGCAACCAAGATGCTTACTATGACCTTTGCCGATGATCCGAATGCTCAAAAAGAGTTTGATGTACTCTCGGGAGCTATTGAAAATAAAGGAGGAGGTTTCCCCGGATTTTGTTCTGTAATGTGGACGGGGATTTCTTCACAATTTGACTTGTCTCAACCATGTTTGGTTGCACATACTTCGGGCGAATTTGTATTTACAATAGTTGCTGCAATCTATACCGGCGGTGCTTCCTCTTCTTCAGTTGTTGGCAAAGCGGTACAATCTTCTGTGAAGTTTTTAAATAAGCTTGATGTATTTGGAAATGCAATTGGAGAAGCGACTGGATATATCGTTAAAGGAGCATTTAAAGGGGCTTCAAAAGCCATTTCAATAACCGCAAACAAAGGAGCTAAATTTATAGATTGTGCTATCGAAAAAAGCGCTACAGTATTTAAAGTATATAATGCCGGAAAAACAGTTGCAGAAGCCGTTAATTGGAGTAATATCAAAAATAAAGTTACTTTATTAATTGATGGTAACAAGAAAGAATTTAAATTTGCAAGTGGCGAACCAATAGAATCTGGACAGTATAAAATAACAAATTTCCTTAGAGACGAAAATAATGTTGTATTACGCTCTGACGATGGTGGATTTGTAGCTGTTCTCGAAAATATCAATAAAAGTAGTGACAAAAAAACGGCATTATTGCAAGGCGATGTCGATTGGGAAAAACTATCTGAAACTGGGGACGCAGCAGGGCTCGAAAACCTTACTCTACAAGTTACAGTTGCAGGTAAAATTATTAAATTAGGTGATGAATATGCAGGTATAGCTGTTCAACGCCTTAGAGCTGGAACAAATGGGAAAATATTTATTGTCGCAAGGCAAATGGATCCAGTTACAAAAGTTGCCGATGAGATGACATCAATATTTGGGACTGAAAATGTTGAAATTTTTTCTCAAGGTGCAACAGAGTGTAGATTTCTATATCAAGGAAAAAAATATCTAAATACTGACTTTGCCTCTTTGCTTGATGATTTAAAAAACAGTACACAATATGACAGATACCTTTCTGGAGAATTTGAAGGACAAGTAAAATATGAAAAAGTATTGGAAACGAAACTTGGCAAGCTAAATGAAGCGGTTATTGATGAAAAAATACAACAAGGTTATACAATTATCGATTTGGGCAACCCAAATAATGTAACGACCCCAAGTGGATTCTACGATATGGAAATGCAACATACATTTAAATAATAAACGAATTTGAAAACAAAAGAAAAATACAAAATAATTGAAGAAAGATTTCAATATCATTTGGGATATTTGAATTCAGAACAAAAATATCATATTGAAGAATTAAAAGATGATTTTAATCAACCTCAATACAAACAAGCAATTGAAATAAGTTTGTTAGATATACATATTAATAGAAAACTAAGATTTATGTATCAACCGTTCAATGGACGAGAATATACAACATTTACTATTTATAAAATTGATGTTTTTAGTTTCATCGCTTTAGATTCATACTTCAAATTCAACAAAGATGGAGTTAGTTGTCCGTGGAAAAGTTTTCTTTCAATGGGAGATGTACCAGGGGAAAGTTTTGAAGAAAAGGTAAATACTTACTTTGCTTTTGTTGCCAAATTATTGAAAGAGAACTTGCGTTTAGTTATTGAAGGGAAAGAGTGGATAGAATTGCCTACTGACTGGGAAGGCATAGGAAGATAATCTTGCTTAGTTTGTCTTAGTTGTAGGTCTCGAGATGACAAAACGAGTAGACCCATTTGCAAACACTCTAAAAAAAGAAAAAGGAATTGAAATTGAGCTATTTAACAGTGCGTTTCAGTCTAAATTTACTATTGAAGGTAAGGAATATACATGGCAACAAATAATAGGTGATTTAAATAATGATGACCCAATCTTTGTATATAAAAGAGATGTGTCAACTGGGTATGTTTTAGATGAAGATATCGAAAAAACTCTTATGTTTAAAGCCAATAAACAATTTGCAGAAAAATTAACAAAAGAAGGTTATACTGTTATTGATTTAGATTATGGCTTAGTCTCCAATAGCAAATGGTATAATATGGAAACTCAAACAATTTTTAAATAAATTCAAAATGATTTATAACTCAATTTTAATTCAAGACTATTTTATATCTTCATTTTTAAAGTATATAGAATTGGGGTACAATATTATTGATACACATACAATTTATGAGGTTAATGAGTTAGACTCCATAATTATCAGATTGACAAATAAAAAAATTAATAGAATAATGCATTTTCGTTTTCAAGTATATAGTGGTCCTGACAAATTAACTATAGCCGAATTTGTGTACTTTTCAATTGAAGAAAACAATAAACGTATTCTATTCGATCAATATTGGAGACAGAAAAAAGGAGAAAAGAATAGAATAGTTTCATTAATTAGTCATGTTAATGAAAAAACTCTTAAAAAAAGATTAAACAAGTATTTTGTCATAGTCAAAGAAACCATAGAAACTGATTTTGAAAAAGTAATAAAAGGAGAAGAATGGATAGATGTTCCTTTTGATTGGTCGGGTTATAATAAGTAGTTTTCCAGTCCCGTTATTAACAACTTGTCCTCGCGGTTATATAACCATTACTTGCTTGCACAAAAGTGTGGGCTGGTTGGTGGGAACCAACGGTCAGCGTAGCTAATTGCAATCCCACCTCTTTGTATTCTTAGGATTTAAAATCCGATAGACAAATTGTTTTGTTTTAAAGAGCGGATTACAAATCCTAAGAATACAAAAAGTTGGGATTAAAAGAAAATCCCAACAACCAGTCAGAATCATTCTGCAAAGAATAAGATAAATATATCCGGAGGGACGGGGAAAGTAAGCTTTACATTTCAATAAATTCTCCTCTTTGTCCAACGATTTATCCAAGTAGTAACCAATAAAATATTAAAAACGAATATCGAATGAAAAAAATTACTTTCTTTTGTTTTATCAGCCTATTGCTGATCAGTTCCTGTAAGAATAATACAGAAATCACAGAGGTAACACAGATAGCACTATCTAAAAGTACCGCTATGCTTTCTGTGGGCGATAGTTTAACCTTGGAATTGTCTTGCACACCTGCAAATTTACCTGTACCTTCTTGTATATGGGTATCTTCCGATTCTACTGTAGCCAGGGTGGATAAAAATGGAAAAATTAAAGCCTTGCGCAGAGGAAAGTCAACTATTATGGCAGTTAAAAATGAAAATAAGATTTTATTTGCTCAATGTGATATAACCGTAACTTATAAAGGAGACGGATCGACTTCAAATCCTTATCTTATTTACACAGTTGCCGATTTAAATGCAATAAGAGACAGTGTAAATACAAAAAATGCCGTTTATGGCAACAAAGCCTATAAGCTGATGAATGATTTGGATTTCTCGAAAGAAACAAGCGATTGGACTCCTATTGCAGATACCACAACCGTTGCATTTAAGGGTGTTTTTGATGGCAATGGGAAAACAATTAAAGGTATGAATATAAATTTCAGCTATGTAAAACATGATCGAAATCCTTATCTAAAATACGGTGGATTATTTGGTAATATCGAGGGTGCTGAAATTAAAAACTTGGGCGTTAACTGGACTGTGCTATTTCAAACTCCTTATTCAGGTGATTTATATTTAGGCGGTATTGCGGGTTATGGTTCCGGAACAATAACCAATTGTAATTCAACTGGATTTATTAAAGGTTATGCTCAAGGTTTTGCATATGTTGGTGGAATTTTAGGCAATGGTACGGCAACAATAACCAATTGCTATTCAACCGGAGATATTTCAGCTAGTTCTTGGGGTTCTTCTGGTGCTTGTGGATATGCTGGCGGAATTTTAGGCAAAGGAACAACAACAATAACCAATTGCCATCATGATTCCGGAACTTTGGGCAACGAAGTATATCGTAGTATGCCTGAATATGCCGGTGGAATTGCGGGGCATATAACAGGTACAATTTCTAATTGTTATTCAACAGGGGCAATTGGTTATTCAATGAAATGTGGTGGGGGTATTGCCGGATATAGCATTGGAACCATTATTAATTGCTATTCTACAGGAGGGGTTGATTTTGACTCTTTCTTTGAGATTACTAACGGCGGAATAGCAGGACAGAGTGAAGGAACTATTATTAATTGCTATTCGGCGAGTAAAATAAGTGGTACATTCGCAGGTGGCATTGCTGGTTCAGGAACAGATATTACTAATTGTTATGCTACAGGATCTATTACAGGGAGTAAGTATGTCTGCGGAATAGCAGCTGTTGCTACTAATGTGAGCTATTGTATTGCATTGAATAGTAATATTTGGGGGTGGAATGTTTCTGAATCTATTGTTACTCGTGCTTGTGGTCTGTTCTCAGCTTCTGGCACTGCAAATAATAACTATGCCTCACCATCTATAGTTGTGAAAAAGAATTATAGCAGTAATGTAACAGTAAAAGATTTCTCCGATACTAAATTACATGGTCTCGACTTAACTGCCCAACCTGCTGATTTGCTCAATGACTATGTTACATCCAATCCAACATTTAATAACATCGGTTTAAAAAAATGGAAAGTAACCGCGGGTGTAAATAATGGATATCCTGTTTTTGAGTAATGGATTAAAGCGGTGGGGTTCAAATAATATTCAACAACAAAGGCACAAGAAATTGTGCCTTTGTGTAAGCAACTGTTATAAATATAGTTGGACGAAAATGAAATCTGATGGCACTGGTAAGAGTATCAGATTTGGCGTTAATGGAATAAAACCTTTTAAATCAATAATAATTCACAAGGATAGAATAGGGAATAGTGGGTGTATGCTCACCATTTTCTATTTTTATGGGTTTAAATCGAATATAACAGATGCAATATGAATGAAAATGAGCCATTGTGTTCCAGATTTGGCGTTAGCCATTTTTGTCTTGTCCTCTCGGATATATAACCATTGCTTGCACAAAGGTGCCGGCTGACCGTTGGTTCCTAAGAATACAAAAAGTTGGGATTAAAAGAAAATCCCAACAACCAGTCAGAAACATTCTGCAAACAATAAGATAGATATATCCGGAGGGACGGGGGAATAAAGCCGTTAGTGTTCATAAACTCATTCATTGATAATAATATAAAAAAATACGTATGGATACAATAACTATGATTAAAACTATTCTTGAAACAGTCAAGTTGCTAAATGATTTATTCGTGAAGAATTCAGTTGATAAGAATGATGGCAAAAGTATTGTTATATTACAACAAATAAAGTCTCTTGAAAATGAGTTGAAGCTTTTGAAACAAGACACTGAAATTAAGCAGCAACAAAACTTCAATAATATTCAACTACAATTAAAAAAACTATTTAATTCGCATGGGATTGAAGACAACTTAATTTATCAATTTATTACTAATATCATTGATAAAAATTTTGATATTCCTGTTTCAAAGCAAACTGACCTTTCTTTGATATTTGATAAATTCACAGAGGAACATATTGACAAATTAGTTGACGTTTTAGGGATTAATAAAGGCTGGATTTATTCACAAGGGGATTTATATCCATATAGGAACTACTACAAAAAATTAGAATCATTAATTACTTTTATCCTTGAGAAAAATAAAACAGAGAAATTAGACGGATTTGCTTTCAGAACAAGATATTTTGATTATTTAGAGGAAAACAATCATCAGCCTCTCTATATTCTTATTCGAACTCCAGTTACAACCATATTTAATAAAACTATTTATAGATACTATCCGATCCAGACAGACTGGAAATGGGATTATTGGAGAACTCGCTTCCAAATTAAATCATTGTTTAGTCTTTTTGAAACATCCAATACTTATATCAACTTTAATGGACGAACAGTAACCATAGAGGAGCTTGATATTATTTCATCTCAAAACAATTGCCCGGATGAAATACTAAGAGATAAGACACAAAATACTTGGTATCCTTATGATTATGCAACTAAAATTGAAGAGAATTCAATGGCTAGCGAATTGAATGAAATTCAAAAGGTTATTGATTATATGGAAAGTGAAGGATATAAAGAGCACTATAATACTATTGCCTCTCAACTAAGTTGATCGGTAGGTTCGCGAGCTAATTTCTATGAATGGTTTTACTCAGTTGATCGTAGGTTGTCTAGGGTTGTTCGGCATAGCGTCTTTCGCTATGTCGCGGCTAAAAGCAAGGCTCTTGCCTTGCATATCAAAATGGAATATGGAAAGCAAGAAATTTTCTTCCGTCAATGAACAGCTTGTCCGACTACTGGCGGAGATAAGCTCTAACTTTGACATAGCGAGACGCTATGCCAAACATCGGAAGCTGCATTATTTACGCTACGGCGAACAGGGGTGTTGTGGAGAAGATTAAAATGTATCTAAAACAAAATAACGAGTAACCGAAAATCGATAAGAGTAGGATAATTATTATTTTAATTTAATATGATTCGTAAAAGTTTATTTTTTAGTGCTTTAGCACTGTGTTTTTTATCTTGTTCAAAAGAAGATGCCGTCAAACAACCTATTGCTGATTTTACAGTAACAGTAAGTGGTCAGGCACCAACAGCCACCCTAACTATTGTAAATAAATCTACTGATGCATCAACCTATGCATGGACATTTGGTACAGGTGCAAGTGCACTTATATCTGCCGAAAAAGAACCTTCAGGTATTAAAGTTGACAAAACAGGTGATATATCTATTACTTTGTTGGCAAATAACGGAACAGTAACAAGTACCAAAACTGTAACAGTAAATATAACCGGCAAAAATGCATTGACCAGTTATACCGACTTAGAGTTTGCACTAAATGCAGGCAATACCACTTATGGAAGATTATTTTCCTTTGAAACAGGTAAGATGTATAAAGACAATGAAATTACCACAGCGATTGGGTCTCAAATTCATTTAGCTTTCGGCAGTATGGGTGGAACAATGTTCTATTTTGATAGTCCAACAATAGCTGACTACAAGGTCACCGGTGCTAGTGTTACAAAAGTATCAAACTGGCTTTCACCTTCTCCAATATCTGTAAGTGATTTTGATGCTATGACAGATGACACAAAATTTACTGGCCTTACAATAACCGAAACAAATGAAAGTTTTGGAAAAAACTCTATTCCTAGCATTATACTATTTCAACTAGCAGATGGTCGTAAAGGAGTTATCAAAACAAAATCTGTTAACGATGTACGCATTTTGGTAGACATCAAAATACAAAAATACTAATACACTAAACGGTCTTCAGAAGTTTTCTGTACTTTGATAAAAAGTAGAATCCACTCCAAGACGAAGGGAAAATAGAAATTCGGAAATCACAGATATGGAGAACTTCATCAGCAAAGGAATGTCTTTGACCCGTCTTCGGAATGTACCGGTTGTGGCAATAAAGAAATAATTCTTTGAAAATCAAAGTCGATTATTTCAAGATAAATAAGGACTGGTGGGTGCACATGCTCATCATTCCTTATTTTTATGAGTAAAAACCCAATATGAACAGTATATATAAAATAAACATTTATGCTTCGATGTGGCGATAGCTATAAATGTCCAGTTTGTCAATCAGAGCACCTTGTAAAAGAATTGGAAAAACAAAAGCCGGTAAGCATCACTATTGCTGCAAAAAATGCTGCAAATGATTTATCACAAACTACAGTTATAATACTTGTCAATCAAATATGAATCAACAAATTATTCTCCTAACCAAAGAAGGCCTTGGTATACGCTGTACTGCCCGGGTATTGCGTATATTGGTAACAACTCTATTGAAACGAATAATTTCTATAACAGAAAGGATCGTGCAACCACCTATTGCCATTGGTAAAAGCTATGAAGTAGATGAAATGAGAACGTATATTGGTAAAAAAAAAGCCAATTACACTGGATAGTGTATGCTTTGGATAGAAAAAACAAAACAGTAGTCAGTTTTAATGTAGGAAGACGTACCAATAAAACGTTAAGGCATGTAATCAAGAGTTTAGAATTATCCAAAGCCCGTAAAATATATACTGATAAGCTAAAGAATTATTGATACCTGATAGCTAAAAAACTTCATAAAACGCATGTACATTCTACCAATCATATCGAGCGGCACAACCTTTCGATACGAACACATCTAAAACGGTTGAGCCGGAAAACGATTTGCTTTACTCAAAGTCTAGTGGTATTGATGGCTGTGTTGCGAATTTATTTTTGGAGCTGAATGGATTTTGACTTGTCTTGTGCTTGGGGAAATCGCTAAATTTTGTTCTAACCTATCCTATTTGTTTCAACTTCTCTCTTTGTAAACGCCAATCGAAGCCAATCATAACCGAATACCGTCATTGCTATTTCAATGCGTATAACTCTAGAAATGAGGGTGTATATTTACAGATAAATCGATAATTATAAACCTAAAAGTAATTTGAAATGGAAATAGTAAATATAGAAGCTCGCACATTCGAGGCAATGATGAACCGATTCGATGCATTGGAAAGAAAGATGAACTCGCTCCATAGCGAGCAAGACAAAGGTTTGAAAAAATGGCTGGATAATCAGGATGTATGTCTGATTTTGAATATCTCGAAAAGAACTCTTCAAACATACCGGGATAATGGCACGGTGGCTTACTGTCAAATCAACCACAAGATTTACTATAAGCCGGATGACATTGAACTATTGACACGAAAATCAACGATTGTCAAATGAGCTATCCATGAATACAAATAATAATCCATCTGCAATTGTTGGGGTATGGGAAAGCGTCAATCTAAATCCCTCAGTTATCATTACTCACAACTGTAACGGCAAATACTGGATAATCATCCTTCATATGAACGAGCATAGCAAACAGGCATCACCGGCAATCTTAGAGGTGGAACAAGACGAAATAGGAATTTTTATCTCATCGACAAAGAAACGAATAGAAATAAAATATGATTCCTTATCAGATACTTTGTCGCTTTCAAATTTAGGCGACTATATGCGAAATTGAAAAAAAACACTAAAATCAACGAATATGAACAGCGAAATATTGACCAGAGACAGCCAGTGGATTAAGAGTTTTTTCAAGTCATCGAAACAGATGCTTGATGACATAGACCTATTGGCAAAAAACAATAAGCCACACTTGAACGGAGAACGGTTTATGACCGACAAGGAAGTCTCTGAAAAACTAAAAATCAGTCGTAGGACGTTGCAAGACTATAGAACTCAAGGTAGGATTGCCTATATCCAACTAGGTGGAAAAATACTCTATAAAGAATCTGACATTGAAAAGATGTTAGAAAGTGGGTATCAAGAATCAATTGAGTAATTGTAAACAGATGGTTGTTTATTTTACGACAATGGCAGAGGCTTTTAAAGCTCCTGCCATTATTGCATCTGGTTCTCATTCATAAGGGTCTTTGCTTTTTTCTTGTTGTTATTTGATATTACTGGTTCTTGTTGTTATTTTTCCTTATTCCTTTTGAAATTCTGATTAAGCTTGATGCCTACGGGCATAGTCTTATCCTCAAAGACAGCATATTTGTCGGTAATTCGTTCTGAAAGCAACTTCATATCTTCGTTTACCTTTTTGTTGGTAATCTTGGCATAGATTTGTGTAGTGGCTATTGACCTGTGTCCCATCATTCGGCTAACTGTCTCAATAGGGACACCCTGCGATAGGGTGATATGCGTCCCAAAATTATGCCTTGCTAAATGAAAGGTTATATGTTCTATATCGCACAAAACAGCTATTTTCTCTAAGTTTTTGCATATACAATTAAGTGATATCATATTGAACACTTTATCGCTCTTACGATCGTCTTTGTATTTATCAATAATTTGTTTGGGTATATCCAACAAGCGGATATTACATTCACCTTTCGTCTTCTGCCGTTTAATGCTAATCCACAGGCTACCGTCCACCTGCGTTGTCAGATGTTCCTGCGAAAGATTCCTCAAATCCGAATATGACAAGCCTGTAAAACAGCAGAAGATGAACATATCCCGTGTATGGCAGACCTTTTTGGATGCTATATGAACCTGCATGATTTTATCTATCTCTTCCGATTTCAAGTGTCTGCACATTTTTTCGGGCTGCTCTGCAATATAGTTTACAAATGGGTCACGGTTGAGTATTCCTTGATGAATCGCCCTGCGGATCATCTTTTTTAGTATTATCAGATGACCTACTATCGTGCTTTGCTTCATCTGCCTGTCAACACGCAAATAGAAGTCATAGGCATCAATAAAATTCAGGTTGAGCTTGTCAAGGGCAATATCTTCTATCCCGTATTTCTGACTTATGAAATTCAACAGATGATGGTATGAATGCAAGTAAGAGGAGTAAGTATCTTCCACTCTATTTACACCAACCCTTAGCTTGAACTCTTGGTTGTGTTCATTAAAGAGCTTTAGCAACATTTCTTGTTTTCGTCCGATACCATTCAATGCATTTTTGACTAGCTCGGCGGTTACATAGCCTTGCTTATCTACCATCTCAGTATAAAACTTATTTATCTCTTGGGTAAGGCGATCTATAGCTCGGTTTACTAAAATGGCTTGGCTGCTTTTACCTATGGCTCTGCCTGTTTTTGTATTCCAAAGAGTGGAATCAACATCCACTTTGGTACTGAATTGGGCTACTTTTGTATCTATGGTTATTCTACCCATAACAGGACATAAACCATTCTGCTTAACCTTGTCTCTATTCACATAAAACAGAACAGTAAAGGTGCTACGCCGTTTCTTATTGAGATTGTCATTATTCTTGTTGTTATATGTGTTGTTATATGTGTTGTTATCGTTGTCTACATTCTTGTCTACATTCTTGTTGACATTCTTGTTGACAGAATTATTATCATCATTGATTCTGATATTGTTGTCATGGCTGTTGTCATTATTGATTTTGATATTATTGTTGATATTGCGGTTATTATTGTTGCTGTTATTTTCCCTATCCTGTTTCATGGTTTTATCGATTTTAGAGTTTTTTGTTGAAATTCTCATTTTGCGTGTTATTTCATTTTGCTAATTGGTACTTGTTTTCTATTCGAATTTCGAGGGCTTTCATATCCTCGTTGATTTTGTCATTGGTGATCTTGGCATAAATCTGTGTGGAACGTAAATCCCTATGTCCCAACATACGGCTCACACTCTCTATGGGTACGCCTTGTGAGAGTGTAATCTCACTCGCATAGGTATGTCGTCCCATATGGAAAATCAAGCGTTTATCCATTCCGCAAAGCTTGGCTATCTTCTTTAAGTTGGTATTCAAACGTCCACAGCTCAACATCAAAAGTAGCTTATCATCTTTGGTGAGTCCTTTATACTTCTCAATAATTTGCAAGGGAAGTTCCAGTAAGGGAATATAACAGGGTGTTCCCGTCTTCTGACGACTGGTGATTATCCATAAGACACCATCATCGGCTCTAACAAGGTTCTTTCGGGTCAGGTTACACATATCCCGAAACGCTAAGCCTGTGAAACAGGAGAACAAAAACATATCACGAGTAAGGTATCGGTTCGGATGATCCAGTGGGGTGGTCATTATTTTATCCAACTCGGCACGGGTAAGGTATTTTTGTTCTGCTTTGGGTCGTTCGGGGGTATAACCATCGAATGGATCACGGGTAATAATACCATCATGAATAGCGAGTTTTATCATCCTGCGCATAGTGCGAGTGATACCCAAAATGGTGTTGGACTTGAGTTGTAATTCAACACGCAAATAGAAGTCGTAGGATGTAATGAATGAGAAATCCAGTGAGCTGAATGGAATATCAGACAGGTTGTACTTCTTGCGGAGGAATCTTGTCAGATGCTTGAGTGAAATATCATATAGTTGGTAGGTGCTCACCTCCCGATTAATCCCTACACGTTTCTTAAACTCCTGGTTGTGACGTGTAAAATACCTGACCAATGTTTCCTGCTCAGTGGCTATGCCCTGAAAGGCATTTTTCACTTGCTCAGCCGTGACCTGCCCTTTGTTCTCCAAGATTTCCTTGTGGTGTGCATTGATAGACAGGTTGATTTTATCGAGGGTACGGTTTAGCTCGGTGGCTAGTCTGCTTTTACCATTTGCTCGTCCTGAAGGAGTATCCCACAGTGATACGAGTACATTCATCTTGGCACTGAACTGCACCATCGTTTTGCCCACAGTGATTCGTCCCATTACCGGACACATTCCATCTTCTTTTGCTTCGTTCTTTTTGAGGTAGAACAGAACCTTTAATGCATGTTTCATAACTCTTTTTTTTAGTGATTTAAAACTACTAATTATAGAGTTATTTGACGGCGTGCAAAATACAGTAGTTCAGTGCATAACAATCAACTTTTGACAACATTTTCTACTTTTATTCCCGAAGCTCGAAAATATTTGATTTTTGGTGGAGAAAGTAGCTGTCTTGTCAGCGGATAAGCTGTTCTTCTTTTCCTTTATCCAAACCAAAAAGGGTAATGGATAAGTAACGGAACTCTTGCTTAACTTCGCTATCATCTGCTTTTTTAGCATGTAGCAATACAAAGCATTTTTGTGTGTATTACTACAGTTGTTCAGCAGGTTACATCGTTTATCCAGTTATTGCTTTTGAGGTACATAGTTTTGCCACCACGATTACTTTGGCAAAAGGTGTCCCAATTGAGACTGTAAGTAAGATGCTTGGGCATACCAATATTAAAACCACACAAATCTATGCTCGTATTACCGACAGTAAAATAAGTAATGATATGCAGG
>Ga0302173_10000536_pt1 | contig 20441 bp, 36 predicted proteins | sample I_Fen_N3_1_FD_198785 | JGI IMG/M metagenome (GOLD analysis project Ga0302173, IMG submission 198785) | Peat permafrost microbial communities from Stordalen Mire near Abisko, Sweden - I_Fen_N3_1 | ecosystem: Environmental > Terrestrial > Soil > Wetlands > Permafrost | place: Sweden: Abisko... | reverse complement strand
GACCTGAACATCCGGGTAGACCTTGGATCGGGGCTGATCACCACAGTCTCTTACGAGCGCGCCTGCGAATATCAGGACGCTGGGGGTGGAATCGGGAATTCTACTCTAGGTCCGTCATGCTCGGGAGTCATACTCTTGGCGGCAGGGGGAATCGCGGCCCAGTCAGGCGAGGGCTACGTGCAGTTCATTCCAGGCCGGCAGGCGACCATGAAGTGTTCTTTTGACGTGGGATCCCGGTACATTTCCGCCTCCTCGGGCAATCCGATCCGCTGGTTTCGAGGAACGAACGCGCTTTCCACGCCGGTGAACGCCGCGATCCAGAAGGTCACGCTGTATAATACTAGCATCAACACGGTGTCGGGAATTTTCATCCTCAAGAGCCGCCCGTTGTCTATCTAGCTTCTCAACAACATCCGCTCAGCACTGGTCGCCAACGGAATCATGAACTAATTCTTATGAAAACTCGCCTCCTGTTCGCATTCCTCCTAACCGCAGCTGCGGCCTTCGCCGCTCCGGTCAAGCTCACCAATCTGCAGGCCAACGAACTGCTCACTGCCCTCACCCAGATCGGCCCAGGTCTGACGGCGCAGAATACCACGCGCCTGGCGAAGAACATCAACACGCTGCGACCGCTCGTCGAGGCGTGGGTCAAGGGTGATACGGCTGCCCGCGAGCGGCTGAAGATCACGGCCGCCACAAAGACGGATGCGCCGGAGGGCGTCGCGTACCTGGTCGAGGTGAAGCGCAACAACGAGGACTCATCCACCGTGGAGCTGCTCACCGTCTCGCTCTCGGACGAGGAGATCACCGCTGCCAAGGTCACGCCGGCCAGCCTATCCACCGTGCTGCTCTACCTGAGCGAAGTATCTGCCAAGAAATAGAAATGACCTCACTAGATTTCAATTTACTCCGCAAGAAGATTGGCCTGGAACCAGGTGAGGATTATCCGTGGGTGCATGAACTAAGGTTATTCTGTTCAAGTCGCCAGCAACCCTTCTATTACACAGCTTTGCCAGAGAACTACCGCACCCGTCTTTCCCTGCGCTGGCTACGTTCACTCCTTCACCTTTCCCGCTTAGACCGCCAAATCGAACAACACAAACGAACATGAAAAGACTCAGACTCCTCATCCCGGCGCTGCTCCTCGCAGCGCTCTCCGGACTGCTCCTCGCCTCCTCCCTCGTCACCACGTACCCTCCCGGTCAGCCCGTGACGCTCGCCATCGGAAGCATCGCCCCGGCCAACGTCACTTACCCGGTGTCCTACCAGTGGCGGAAGAACGGGACCAACATCGTCGGGGCCTCCGGCACCATCACCGTCGCACCGACCACGGCTAACCCGCAGGCTTCCTTCCAGGTGTCCAAGAATGCTGCACTTGGTGACGCGGCTGCCTATACCTGCGTGCTGACCAACTCAGCTGGTAACGTGGTCTCGGATACGGCCACGCTGGTGGTCAATGTGATCGAGCCGCCCGTAATCACCGTCAACCCGCAAGATCAGACGGTGCTCGCTGGTGCGTCCGTCACCTTTACGGGTGCAGCCACGGGGACAGCTCCGATCACTTATCAGTGGCAGAAGGACGGGGTAAACGTCAGTGGGGCAACGAGCACCACCTACACCATTACCAGCACGGTAGTGGGTGATGCCGGCAGCTACATCCTTGTGGCCACTAACGCGGGGGGAAGCAGCAAGAGCAGCTCCGGTGCATTGGTAGTGAACAGCGTGGTCCCTCCGTCGGGTGCGGTAACCGTCATCTCAGCGCAGTAGTACGGATCCTCACCCTGACCCTCCTATGGCTACTGCTCAAATGAACCGTGTGGGAGAGCTCATACGGAAGATCGAGATTTTCTGGCTCGTCTTCTTCACCATCAGTTCCGCTGGCCGTGGAGATCTCAGACGAGGAGGTCACGACAGCTAAGATCCAGCCCAGCGTGCTCGCCGCCGTCATGCTCTACCTCACGGAGCCGGCCAAGGCTGCCAAGAAGTGAGCATCCCCATCTCTATCTGCAAGGCCTGGCGCGCGGCCAAGGGCGACGAGGCCACGTTTGAGTCGCTGGTGTCCGACATGCAGGTCAACCTGCGCTACGGCCACTGGTCGACGTTTGGCTGTAGCTGCAAGCCCCCCTGCGTCCCAGCGACTGACGCGGAGATGGCCGTGCTCGACACCCGCGTTAAGGCGGCCTGCGTGGGGATCGAGTGCGAGGAGCGCCCTGGCACCAATGGCCCAGCTGGGGCAGCGCCAAAGACCGGGTCAGTCCCCCGCGACTGGGACAGGCGGCGGTGACCGTAGCGGGCCGGAGCGGTAGCGCGGCAGGTGGTCCTTGTCCACGTAGGTGGCCCCGATCGCCTTCGCGAGGTAGAGCTTGTGCAGCTGGCTGGAGACGCTGCCCGGGTTCTCCAAGATCCCGTTGGCGACCTGGTTGGCCGTGAACTGCCCATCGTGGTAGCGCCGCAGGTACTTCATGACCTTCTGCCGGATGGTCGGCAGGGTCCCGTGGTCAAGCTGCCACTGGCGCTCGAAGACGAGGCGCTGCAGGTACTGGACGCGGCTGGAGCTGTGGTTTAGCTTCTTCATGGGTTACTGCCTAGTGCACCGGGTAGCCATCATTCAGGACTATGAGCGGCTGGTCCTCCATCTTTCCTATGCAGGGGAACTCGCCCGGGATCAGGTAGGTTAGGTTGTCAGGCCGGTTGTCGAGGGCCTCCTCGATCTTGCCAGTGCCACCGGCCTTCTGGACCAACTTGAGCAGGATCTTGGCCGCCTCGTGGAAGGAGTGGGCCCGGATGCCGCTGACCTTGACGGTCATCGTGGCCGTCCCGTTCATCACCTGCTCCGTCGTATAGTAGAGTGACATGCTATGCTAGGCGCACTATGGACGTACAATCGTTGCCGCTGAGCATGGTCCCAGTGCTCGAGCAGCCAAAGCTGAAGCCAGTCAACCGCGGGTCAAACCGCTGGTGCGGTCCTGCCGCCCTATCCATCATCACCGGCCTCGACACCGACCGTGCGGCCAAGCTGCTGCGCTGAGCGGGTGCCGCTGCGCCGCTGGAAACACGAGATGAACTTTGACCCGCTTATCCTGGTGATCGTCGGGAACCATTTTGCCGTCGTCCAAGGCGACTTGTACTGCTGCGGCATCACCAAAAAGCCGGTCAAGATAGCCGAGGCGAAGTACGGCCGGAAGTTCATCAAGCAGGCGTGGGTTGTGACGCATGAGCGTGCGGTCGACCTCGACGTCCTCTGCCCAAAGCCACCCGTCGACAAGGACTTCCTGCTGAAGCTCAAGGCCCACAAGCTTGCCAAGGCGTACGGCGTCGAGATCCAGTGTGACGGACCCGGCGAGATCATCTGGGTCTACCCGCCAGACGACCTGATACCAGAAGGCAAAGAAGAGGAGCTCGATCCGTGCTTCGACGAGCACAGCCACGATGGTTGGGCCGACGCCCTGAAGGCTGTGGAGACATACGTGGAGCTGCAGCGCACCTTCGCCCACAAGCTAGAGGCGTTCGCCGGCGGGTACTCGCCCCAGGACCTCGCCGTCGCCGCCAACCCATCTTGAGGCAGGGCGGATGCGATCCCGCCTAGTGACCCGAGGATATAATAACCGAAAGGGAAGCACGTAGCCTTATACGAGTAGAGCGCGAAAGTTCTGTGCGAACGCAAATCGGGAAGCTGTCCGCCGTCCTGAAAGCTGGCTGGTTAACAACACTGCTGCAAGCGCGCCGCCCTGCCTCTCATCATGAACAAGAATCGGTACTCCATCTACATCAACCAACGCGGAAAATTTATCGGCTTTCTTGAGACGGACGACGGCGCGGTGGCCGAGCTTGTCAAGCGTGAGCTTGAGGGCAACGGGTACAGCGTCACCGTGCAGCCGCCGCTTCGGGTTTGTTAAACGCCTCGCGGATCACGCCTGCAAAGGCGGCACGCACCTCGGTGTGGGCCACCGCCTTGAGACCGTCGGTGACCAATGCCGCGACGGCGTCAGGGAAGAAGTTGTAGAGCCGCGCGGGCGCGTAGGCGCCGAGGAGCGGCAGGAGGCTTGCCCGCACCTGACCACTGCAGAGGCTGGCTGTCCCGCCCCAGCTGGCCAGGTCAACGCCCTTAGCATCCTCGAAGGACATCCCACTCTTGAGCAGGGCGTTGAAGAGGTGGACCGCCAGCAGCCTGGTGACCGGCGAGTCGAGGTGGCCAACCGCGTCCTCGAACGAGCCGGCCTCGGCCATGGCGGCCTCGATTGGCGCCACCGGGTCAGTGACCGGGCTAAACAGGGCGAGGCGCCACTGGTCAAGCCGCTCGTCGTCCATCTCAAGGAAGACTGACATCGCGATGGCCGCAATCGCGTCGTGCAGCTTAGCGTCGTCGCCGGCACGACGCCGCATGTAGATGGTGCGGCCGTCAAATGAGGCGGCATCAGGCAGGAAGTCGACCTCCTGCGTCTTGACCCGGTCAAGGTTGAACTTCAGGCCGGCCTCGGAGAGCTTTGCCTTGATGGTGTCGATCACGGCGCGGCGCCGGCAAACGGGGCCTTTGAGGACGGGGCCTGGACCGGCGCGGGTGACGCCCCACCATTCACGGCAACGGGCGACCCGGCGGTCTTGCGGAGCTCATCCTGCTTGTACGGGCGCTTCTCGGCGTCAGAGTTGCGCGGCTTGTCGGTGCCGAAGGAGAGGGTAAAGGTGCCGTCTGGGTTCCTGCCCTTGACAACGGCCTTGTAGGACTTGCCGTCCTCCGCGACGATAACCTCGTCGCCGATCTGGGTGACGTTGGCGTCAGCCTCGACCAGGCTTCCGTCTCGCTGCTGGACGACGACCTTCGGCAGGTTGTTCGCGAAGAGGCGGTAGAGGTTCGTGGGCGCGGTCTCGGCGACCGGCTCAACCTTCACCTGGCTAGCAAGCGTGCGCATCTCTGACAGCGTGCGGTCGAGGGTCGCGATCGATAGCTCGCCTGACTCGTAGTTCGGCTCGATCCAGCGGCGCTCCAAGGCAAGGGCGTAGCCGTCTGCCCCGAGGGTCTCCTGCATCTCGCCCGCGAGGACGACCGTGGAGAGGGTGTTGCGGCGGTTCAGGATCTTGTGGGCAATCTCGGCTTCGTTCATGCTCTAAGTACGACCTGTTCTTAGAACCACTTATGATCGTCTTCACGCCAGCCCCACCCGAGGTCATGTCGCTCGCCAACCAGGTCATGCACGAATACCACGCGACCCTGGTGGAAGCCGACGTGGCAATAGGCATCATCGTCCGCACCAAGATCCAGGATGACGAGGAGGTCCCGTCGCTAAAGCTTCACGGCGCCATGGCTTACGCCACGGTCAAGGTCATCGGGCGCAAGCAGCGGACGTACGTCGACCACGACGCCCAGATCGAGCTTGACGGGCCGGTCTGGAAGACCCTCTCGGCGGCCTCCAAGAAGGCCCTGATCGACCACGAGCTGAACCACCTGGTCGTCAAGTGCGACCAAGACACGGGGAAGCCCAAGGAGGATGACCTAGGCCGGCCGGTCCTCGCGATCAGGCCAGACGACTTCACGGTCACTGGGTTCCTGGACGTCATCAAGCGACATGGCCAAGCAGCCCTGGAATACCAGTCTATCACCAGGATCCACGCCGCCGTCATGGAAGCCGCCAGGACAGTCACCGAGAAGGTCGTCGCAGACTCCGCTGCCGCATGAGCAGTTCCTATTTCATCACGATCCGAGAGCAGCTGTACGTCAAACCCTGCTTCGAGCGACAGGAAGACTGCTTCAACCAGGGCCGGGCTGCCTACTCGCAGGCCTACCGACAGGACCAAAACCCGTACGCGCCAAGCACGCTGCAGCACGAATGCTGGGACGGTGGTTGGCTAGACGAGCAAGACGAGGCCACTGGCACGTAAACTTGCTAGGTCCAACGCGGCGGGTTGTCAGGGCAAGCCTGACCCGCCAACTTCGTCTTGAGGTAGGCCACGCACGCGCACAACTGGCACAGGAAGTAGCGGTAGTGTGGGCACTTCTGGCAGACGACAAAGCGCCGGGTGTGCCCGGCCGAGTCCAAGACAGCGAAGCCATGCCGCTTCCACGCGACCATCGCCTGGACGAACATCGCCGCCACCTTGATCGGGTTTAGCCTAGTGTCGGTCACCCGCGGGAGCGGGTCACAGCACCCTGGGTTCGACACCCCGACGCTGAGGTTCGGGTTAGGCGCGTAGCCGGCGTTGCCGACCGGCGGGAACCGATGTTCTGGGCAACCCATTAGGCTAGACAGGTTCAGTCCCTTACCGCAGCGTCCTACCCAAAACGGGCAGGTCTTACAGACCTTGAGGCGGGCTAGGACGTCGGGGCTCATGACCCTGAGAACGCTTCTTCGGGCGGTGCTTCACGGCACGTGACGGCTCCCCGCCGCCATAGTCGTCGTTCCACCGGTCACTCCAGGTGAGCTTTCCGTCAGCTAGCTGGTCAATCATACCGGCGACGGCCTCGAATTGCTCTGGCTCACCCCGTTGGGCAAGCCAGGCCCGGAGGCCACCCTCATAGTGGGGCCGGTGGGCGTGCCAGGACTGGTCAAAGTAGAAGCGGCCGACCTCACTCTCGATGAAGTCGGCGCAGAGATCCTCGACGGCCAGGTCAGCGGCGACGGTCTCATCAATCAGTGTTCTTGCCAGGTGCTCCACCCCCTAAGTAACGGTAGATAGGTCATGTCATCCACGGTCAAGAAGATCTTGGGCGAGGCCTCCGAGGACCTCCGCTTTGACTGCAATGCCCGCGTCGAGGTCTGGGTCACGCAGGACGACCTTGAGTTTCGTGACGACGTGATCGCCATCCTCGCTGAGGGCATCTCCGTGGAGGAGAAGAAAAAGAAGATCTTGGAGGTCGCCCGGCAAATCGCGAGCGAGCGCCTGTCCAGTGTCAAAGACGTCGAGATCACCGCGGACGTCAGCGTGTCCGACATCAACGTCGACCGCATCAACTGGGGTGGGCTCCTCGAGCCTGAGCCTGACACCGACTAGATCTCGTAGGTCAGTTCAAAATCAGCGCGTGTAAGACGCCGCGCTTTGACACCGTAAGTCGGAGTTTTCTTGTGGCAAGGGCGACACATGGTTCGTCCGTTGTCCAAATCAAGCCTTAGTTCCGGAAATAAGGTAAATGGCTTGATATGGTCGGCATTGAGCTTTCCTCCACGTTTTCCACAGCCTTGGCAAGTGTAGTTGTCCCTCTTGAAGATGGCAACTCTCCAAGCCCTGCGGGCAGTACCTACTCGGCATGCTTTAACCTCAAATGGTTGACCGCAGACCCTTAGATCTCGACGATTCCGTGCAACCGTGGTCCATCTTTTATCGCAGCTAGGTGAGCTCTTGTATACACGATCTTGTTCGTGCGATGCCACTCACTCGGGTAGTGGTCAAGAACGTGTACTGATTGAAATCTACATTTTGCGCCTAAGTGTTTGATGTATCTTTGAATTGTAGATTTTGTAAAATACCAAAATGAGTTCACATTCCAAAAGCTGACGTGGCTGGGGTCCTGAAACGCCCCGCGCCCGTCGGTCGACGGCACCTCGATGATGAACAGCCCGCCGTGGACCAGCACCCGGTAGGCCTCGTTCATCACGTGGATGGGGCTGACCAGGTGCTCGATGACGTCGTAGGCCCGGATCACGCCGACCGAGCTATCCTTGAATGGCCACCGCTTGTTGAGGTTAGCCATGATGTTGGCGTCGTGGACGTCGACGCTCGTCCAGCCCATGGGCGAGGAGATGCCGCCGCCAAGGTCGAGCGCCTCAAGGCCACCGAGGCGGGCGTGGTATAGCGCCATCCCCTCGATGTTGCGGGCGTAAATCTCAGCGTTTTTCTGGTTGATCAATGCCTGGTTCTTCGGCCAGGTATTGTCGTCGTGCCTGAGGTAACGGTAGAGCGGCCGTGGGATGTGGTGAAATGTCCCACGGACGTACAACTTGCACATCAGGTCGAGGTCGTCGCAGATGGAGAGCGACACGTCGTGGCCGCCAACCAACCTATAGGTGTCAGCGCGCCAGGCGCGGACGTGGTTCGGCGCGAACCAGATCTGCGCCACGTGCTGTGGAAGTAATGACGCGGGGTAATCTGGGACCGCCGCTGTCAAGTTAGTCCCCAAGTTGGTCCCGTCAGCCCGGCGAAATGGCATGTTGCGGTACGACCATCCATAGGCTGGATTCCAGTAATGTGGGCTCCCATCTGGGTGCACGGCCATGTAGTCTGAGAAGACAAATACCGGGTGGCTAGGAAGTTCAAAAGCGGCACGAAGCTCCGCGAGGCAGTCAATGCTCAGCTCGTCGTCGTGGTCAAGTTCGACGATGTAAGTGCCGGTCGCTATCTCACAAGCGCGGTGCTTCAGCAAGCCGATCAGCGGCTTCAGCGCGTCATCTTGGATGATCTTGACGCGCATGTCGTCAGAACCCATGAGGCGACGAAATCCACCAGCGCAGTCCGCAGCCATCCCGACGTTGTTCATCAGGACGACCCACTCCCAGTCTGGGTCAGTCTGATCGCGAACTGACGGCCAGGCCTTTAACAACCAGTCGACGCTGTTAGATGGGGTGATGATGGAGAAGGTTGGCACCTCTCCAAGAACTCAACCTGGGCCGCTCCCAGGACCGATGAGGTAGGTCAGGTTCGTCTTTGCCGTCAGCGCGCGGGTGACGTCAGCTTGTTGCGCAGGAGTCAGCACCGTGCTGCGCTGACCGACGCCGTCCTTGTACTGAGACACCAACGCTTGTGAGGAAGCCGGCGAGTAGACGCCAAGCTGGCTCACCGTGCCACAGATCGCCTGGGCGCAAGCGATGCCTTGGATCCCAGGCCCAATGCGCCTCTGAAACGACTCGCCAACCTCGTTGACCAGCTGGTCAACCTGTGACTGGAGCGTGGCCATCATCACGAACGGGTGGCTGTTGAGGCGCTGCGCGAGGCACTGGTAGGCGTTGCTCATGGCGCCTTGCAGGTCATCGACGTTCCCGGCGGTGGATGGCGGCAAGAGACCCGGGCACAGGGCCGCGAGCTGGTTGTACTTGTCAATGTCGACCACGCCAGCCGGCAGCATCGCGCTCAGGTCTGGGATCGGGACTTGCAACCCAGCTAGGTGCATCAAGTTAGCCAGTCGCTGGAGCGCGGCGAAGCGCCCGACCAGCTTCTCAACCTGGTCGGCGGCCGCGGTCTGGATGGCGTCGAGCATGCCGCAAAGCTGTGTAGGAGACGCAGTTGGCACCGTGCGCTAAGTACGAGCAGGCGTTCTATATGGCCATGGGCCCACACGGTAACTGGAAGCTGCATTATCATGCCACCCGCGAGCAGCTCGTCTACACCATCGCCAGTCACGTTGATAATACCTCAGCCGGCGAGGCTAGGAATATGATCAACCACGTGCTGCACGCCGTGGCCTTTCACCTCGCCAAGGGCGAGTCACTTGAGCTGCGCGGCTTGGGCTCGTTCCGCCTCCGATTATCAAAACCAAGGCCAGGCAGGAACCCAAAACACCCTGAGCAGAGGGTGCGGATACCGGCGCGCTGGACAGTCAAATTTCGTCCCGGTAAGGCTGTCAGGGACGCCCTGGACTCCTTCCCAACTGGGTAGGGCGGTAGGTAGAGAGCCATGCCCGTCTCCATCCGGAAAACTCCCAGCGGCCGCTATCGAGTTTCAACTCCACACGGGACGAAGGCAAAACACACCACGAAGAAGAAGGCCAAGGCACAGGCTCGCCTCCTTCGCGCGGTGGACCACGGCTGGAAGCCGACGGGTAAGAAGGCCCGAGAGTCGCTGCTCGGGCACCAAGTTGTCAACCGCCTGCTCGAGGGTTAACGCACCAAGCGGGGTAGTTCTCAACGCCACACCGTGGACTTTTTCGCCGTCATCCCTGGAAAAGAGCAGACTGGAAACTGCTGCGTCAAGGAGTGCAGGCACAAGGTTCGCAAAGACCGCTCGCACTCCGGCCGCTTCTGCCGTCGGTGCCGGGATCGTCGGTACAAGCTCATGAACCCGATCGCCTACGCGTGGGACAAGCTCAAGTGGTCCGCGCGCAGCCGGAAGATCGAGTTCAGCCTCACCAAGGCTGAATTTTGGAGGTGGTGCTACGACACCGGCTACATCGAGCACAAGGGGAACACGGCGTCGTCGCTAAGCGTTGACCGAGTTAAGCCGTGGCTAGGTTACTCGCTCGACAACATCCAGACGCTCACGCGGAGCGAGAATAGCCGTAAGCAACACGTCGACGCGATGCTCGCGGCGCTATACCCACCTCCAGACCCAGATGAGGGATTCGAGTATGAGCCAGAGGAGTACTCGATGGCTGGGACAGGCGAGCGTTTTCCTTTTTAACAACTTTATTGTGTGTACAAATTGAGCAAGCCAGTGCCAGCATAGCACATGGCAAAATGCTACCTTGTGTTTGAGGACGACGGGGACGTGGTCAAGGTTGGCCTGGCCGTCGGGCGACCTTCAAGCAAGCAGACTTGCGCGCAGAAGATCTGCCGCGGGATGTACAGGAAGCTCCAGGAAGTGTTGACACCCACCAGGCGCAAGGCCAAGCACGCGTGACTAACCCGCTGCCGCGGTAAAGTCTGCCGTGACGAAGTCACAGTCAGTGACGGGGCCACTGAACTGGAACTCCTCGACCCAGAAGTCCTCGTCGAACACGTAGAGCCCGGCCGAGATCATCCATGCCTGGAACACCTGCATCGTCGGGTAGTTGTCAGCCACGTCACCTTGCCGCACAACCCCGCGCGGGATGTCGTAGTAGAGGCTTCCAGGGGTCAGCGCAGGCTGGCCGACGTCGCCGGGTCGACCGGGCCTGAAAGCCATTAAGAGCCTGGTGTCGAAGGCCGCCAACATGCCCATCCACGCGGTGGTAGACGAGCTGTCCCACACACCCGCGCTTGCATAGGTCGGAAAGACAGCCAAGCCAACGTTGCTCCTCGTGTAGGCGGTGCGCACCGCCTCAAGGGCCAGCGTGATAAAGGTGCGCTTCCAGAGGCGGTAGCGCGCGGCGTTTGGCGTTTGGCGCTGGGCAGCGTACCGGCGGATGTCGAGCGCCTTGATGTACAGGCCGCCGACCACGACGTTATTGAGGTCGAGCTCGATTGTCCCAGGGGCCACGCTGAAGAAGTCGAAGAAGAGGACGTCTGGGCGACCTGACTCACTGGAGAAGTTGGCGGTCGAGGTCTGGCCACCCATGGTCGCGGCCAGCTGGCAGCTGAGATTCCCAGCCGCGACGTTCGTGAACTCCACGACGCCAATGGAGAGGGCGCCCGTGCCACCGTCAGTCCGCTCAACCGTGAATGAGCCCTGGGTGCCGTCAGACGCCAGGACGTAGGTGTTTGACCAGGCAAACGTCCCGGCAGGCTGGCCGTAGACCACGATGCCATCAAAGAGCACCTGGCTATTCCACACGACGCGGATGCCAAAGGTCGGCGTCGCCGCGGTGTAGTCGGAAAAGTTGAGGCGGAGGGTGTATTGCCCGGCCGCGAAGAGGATCCGCCAATTGAGGAACTGGCCGGCACCCGCAAGCGTCGCCGTGATGGCGTTGTCTGCTGGCACGCCATTTCGGTTAAGGCTGCCGTAGGCGCGGATGACCCGGCTAGGTTCGAAGTAGACTGCCAGGCGGTAGTGGGCGGCACCGTCGGTGATAGGCGGGTTAAACACGGCGTAGGCACCATTGGCCGGCAGGTAAAGTTGACCGGGTTGGAAGGTCGCCCCGCCTGAGACAGACATGTCTACCCGCGGGTTCGTCTGAAAGTAGAGCGGGACCGCCTTGTACGTGTTGAGGCGCAGGCGGGCAGTCTTCTGCCGGTAAAACTCAGCGTCAGCCCTGGCTGGTGTAGCGCCTTGCACGGCGACGGTTGCGTCTCCCAAGTTTAAGCTAAGCTGCCCAGTGTACTCTGCGGCGCCAAGGTCATCATAAGTTTCTCCGAACCACTGGATGGTGCGGGTGGCCCGGTCATACACCACGCGGTTACGGCCGTCAAGGCCAGGGGACGCCACGAAGGTGCGGCGCACGCCGTCGTCAGACGCGAGGGTGTAGACGTCCGGCTCACGGTACCCGTCGGGGTCAGTGACCTTAACCAGCAGGCGAGTGGCTCGGTTGTACATGTCTGCCAGCTCGTGAGCCAGGTTTGAGATGACCGCCGCCAGGTCATTGTCACGGCCCGCCAGCTCGGCATCTGGGTCCATGAACAGGCCTACGTTCAGCGGGAGAGAGCCACTCACCGCCGCCTGAGTAGGGCTCCCATTGGCAAGAGACCAAGCGTCTGAGAGGGCAAGTGCCGGGGCGAGGCTGGTGACCGGTGGGGACACAAAGACCTTGGCAGCGCGCGCCAACGCCTCGTAGAGCAAGAGGTCGCGCGCGTAGAGTTGCTTATCGACCGCGATGGCCGCGATGGGCATCGATGACGGCTTGACGTGCGACACTGCTCCTGGAAAGGCCAACGCTGCGCTGTCACCTGCGTTGTACTCAAGGTTGCCGCTCGGGATCCCCTGCAAGCTGAGGCGCGACGTCGCCATGCCGAAGACCGCCGCCGCGGTGAAAGAGACCTCCGACACTAGGGCGGCGAGGACGACGTCGCGGTAAGCCAGCTCAAAGTCACGGCTCGCGTACGCCACGACGTCCACCGGCGCCACGACGTTGACGACCGTCAGGGTACTTCCGGGGACCTGTGCCTGACCCCAGTCAAGGGTAGCAGGGAGTGGGATGACGCGGGCAGACTGGATCGGGAGGGCCGAGGCCATGGCGTAACTAAAGCTTGGTCAACCTGAACGTCCCGGCTACCGAGACCCTGAGCTGTGTAGCCTTAGTGTTGTTCACCGCCAACACCGCGTAGGTGTCAGGTGACTCGAAGTCGCGCCAGTAGAATGGGTCCATGTGGGTGTAGCCGGGGACCTCGCCTGGGACATATACCAGTGGCTGGCCACAGTGCAAATTCAGGTTCTCAAAGGCCCCGCAGTAGAGGCCCGCGAACGTCATCGCCATGTTCGTCGTCACCTTCGTGATGACTGTAGCTTGCGTCGTGATGTCCACGAAGTGCAGGCTTAGCCAGCGCAGGCTAAGTCGATAGCCGGCAGGCAACTTGATCGACGACACGAGGATCGACGTGCCCGGGAATAGGATCGTCTGCGGGAGGCAGAACGGCTGATCAAGCCACCGCCCGAGCGTCCCGGCAGGGATGTAAGATGACTGGGCCATCGGCCTAAGTAGCGGGCTCCTCTAGCTATTTGACGTCGATGTGATTATTTTTGTTTACGTCTACCACGAAACGTGCCACGATACTGACCGTGAAAGAAGAACTAGACCTCCTTCGCCAGGCTGCCACGTCCAACCGGCAGATCCTGAACTTCCTCGCTGGGCGCTCCTGCGGTGACCCCAGGCCCATGGCCTTTGACCCCGCATCACCTCGTAATGGCCAGCCCGTCACGGTCAACCTGAAGGTCACGGTGCCATGCCAGGAGGTACCCGTGCGGACAGGCCTGACACACGACGAGATCGAGGACAACGTCGCCGAATTTGCTCGCGTCATCGAGGCCCAGCAGACCAAGCGGGAATACGCCCGCGAGACGGTCATGCACGACACCTTCTCCGTGGCGAAGCTTGCCAGGCTTGAGCCTGACGAAAATGGCGACCCAGACCCAGCGCTCGCGGCCGCCTTCCTCCACACCGTAATTTGAACCTCACCATCATCCAAGTCACGGCGCACGACAACCTCCTCGGCGAGGTCGAGCTCTACGCCATCGGGACCGACAGCCCCCTCATGAAGGAGGAGGTCGGCCGGGCTGACTTTGTCTACACGCGGGTGAGCTGTGATGAGGTCCTGGTGCTGCGGAACCGCCATGGCCCGACTGGCCCCATGACTTTTGCCCAGGCCCAAGAGTACATCGTCGACGTTGACACGGCTGACTTGACCTACGTCGACGGGATCCTTCGGCACATGGCCCAGCGCCTGCAGGTCTAAGCGCCATACGTAGTATGAGATGCGGTCGCGCGAGAATGAGATGCGGTCGCGCGAGACACCAGAGACGAAGCGTATTCGCGCCTTGATCAAGGAGCTTCAGCGCAAGCTTCGGTCAGCGGCCCCGTACAGCCAATGCAACGAGGAGGAGCGCCAGCTGTACGTCCAACTCCGTGAGGCGTACGTCGCCCACCGTAAGGCCACCAAAGAGAGTATCGGCCCGACCTAGGCGCCGCACTCCAGCAGGCGCTGGTCAGCGCGCCGCTCCAGGTAAGAGTCAGCCTGGTCATCGACCTGGCTGGGCGTCAACTCGGGCGAGAACACGACGACCTCGATCTCCTGGCGCGAGAGGCTGACCGAGACCAGCCCATCAAACCCGAGGCAACGCAGCATGCGGGTCGCCGCGACCGCACCAGCCTTGCGGCGATCCCAGTCCCCACGGCAGGTCATGTAGCGCTCCGCGATGACCTCATAGGCCACGTGGTCAGAGAGGACCAACGGGTTCTTGAGTGTCACGACCCACGTGCCCACCTTGCCATAGCAACGAGCGCGGGCCTTCTCGGTGGTAAAGTAAGTGCCGACGCCGAGGTCGCCGGGGTCAGACGGGCGACACGAGCTGCTCTCGCCGCGGTAGCAGACCTTGCCGTTGCGGAACCAGCGGCGGACCTCGCGGGTCCGCTTCGTGTCGAGTGGGGTGATGGGGAAGTCCATGGTTAGGCGTGGTTAAGGGTGGCTTTTGCAGGGCGGGCGAAGAAACCAAACAGAGGGTCACCATCCTTTGGCTCGACGGTCGCGGTTAGGCTGATCGTGTCGCCAACTTTGGCGCGACCATCGGTGGAGCCATATGGCGCCGGGGCGATCGCCTCAGGGCAGGTACCCCACACGCGGACGCCATTGCCAAGGTCGAGGACCATCTTCCAGTGGTGGACGGTGCCATAGCGGTCCTCTTCCGGACGATCTTTGATGGAGACAATCTTACCGACGAGCTCGACGCGCCCGGTCGGGCAGATGCCGGTCGCGGCGGCACGGCGGGCTGTGTCTTCGGCGTGAAGATTGAGCAAGAAACTGACCTGGTTGTCGCTGAGCGAGCCCCAGCGCCGCAGCTTGGCGAGCATGTCGGCCGCGATCTTGTTGGGCCCAACCTTGGCCCAGTCGAGGGCGACATTGGTCTCGGGGCGGGCGGCGCGGAAGTCAGCCTCACGCTTGGCGCAGGCGGCGCGCTCGGCCAGGGCGACACTCATGGTTGAGATCAGCCCGCTGTAGCGGTTCAGGCTCTCGATCTTGGAGGCGCAGGCGCGGCCGACATGGAACCCGGTGTGAGTCGGGCGGTGGACGACCTCGCACGCCCACTTGAGGCGTTGGCCACAACACTCACACCGGTGCTCAAACGGCCCGAAGGCTGACGTGTCTGCCAGGGTCTTATTGTAGTACTCGTAGTCGTCCACAACCTCGCCGCCCTGGTGGGCGACGTAGATCATCCCAACGACCTCTAGCTCGTCTACCGGTAGGGACTTGGCGAAGAACTTTGTCGTTTCCATTGTGGGGTCAATCTACCCCACGTAGGATAAGTTTGTAAACAAAAAAGTGTTCGTGAAACTTAAGTCATTGACAACAAACTACTAATCACACATCAAATGCCCTAATTGGCTTGCGATATTGCTCTAGGTCAACCACCTTTATAGGTGGCTCTTCGTCCTCACCGGTCTCTAGGCCTGTGTAGACGCCTGGCCCAGTACCATGCGGCGACCGCAGCGTGTTCGCGTCCTTGAAGGTGACAGCGTCAAAATACGCCCCACAGGCTGAGTCCGCGACGTCCTTGCTGCCGCCGTCCTCCGCCGGCGGGTGGTCTACCTTGTCAGGCAAGTCGATCAGATTCTCGGCCTCAGTCATCAGGGTAGGCTGCCGGTACATCCGGACGAGCGCCTCCTCGAAGCCGGACCGCCAGGTCTCATACGGCTTCTTGGTCTTGTCAACCGACAGGTTGCCGACCTTAAAGCCATGAGACTCCAACGTCTGCAACGGGAACGCCGATTGGAACTGGTCGGCCGTCACCAGGGCGAAACGATAACCACAGATGTCGCGCAGCCAATAGAGGAGGTTGATCACCTTGGCGATGCTGATCGGCTTCTGCTTGCCGGCGATGATCGACAAGATGAAGTCATACTCCACGACGGTGCGATACTCGTCAAACACCTCGCCGCCGACCCGCGTGATACCGGCGACTTTTTGGATCCCGGCCGGGTGGCAGATAGACAGGCCTGCCTGGGTGCGCAGGGCGAGGTCCAGGTGGCAATAGCGGTAGGCGCCTGGGTCACGCCGCGGGATGATCTGGCTCAGCTGCTTGGTCAGGAAAGTCTTGGCGTCGAGGAAGTCCCAGGCCTCACTGCTGTCTTCCTCAGAGAGCGGGATCGAGGTGACGGTGCACGGGTTGACCAGGCCGGAGTGCTCACCCAGCATCACCGCTCGCTCGAGGTCCAGCGTGTTGCCGAAGAAGCGGAACGACCCACCCGTCGAGAGGCCAGAGATGCTCTGCAGGTTGATCTTGACGTTGCGCTTGAAGTCGTCAAAGTAATTTCCCGGTATGAGCTCGACCTTCGCCCCGGACGGCGGCGGCTCGTGCGGGCCCTCGCCGACCTCCGTCCCGTCCTTCCGGTACCAGCCGTGGAGGATGTAGGGGTCCACATTCTTCAGACCATAGGCGACCTTGAACCAAGTCGGGGAGAGCTTCAGGATGTGCGCCTTTACCTTGTAGACCGGGTAGCGGTAGACCAGCTGGTCCTTGTCGTTCGACTGGTCGATGTCGGCGATGACCTTCTCCGTGAAGGACGACTCGTCACGGGCGGACGAGGACAGGATCGAGATGGCGGGCATGTAGCCAGCCATCCGCTGAAACCGGTTACGGATGCGCGTCCGCACCTCGTCGTAGAGCTTGTAGGCCTTAAGGTCAGGATTCGCCTCGAGGCGAAAGTTACCCTCGTCGAGCATCACCCCCATGGCGTTGCGGCCGATGATGTGCCAGCCCTGTGACCCAGCCGTCAGGTAGATGCCGTGGCCGAGCGGGATCCGCAGGTTCGCGTACTTGCGCTCCGGGTTGAAGTGGCACTCCTCGATGAAGAAGGGGCAGTTCGCCATGAAGTTCAGCACGTCACCGAAGGCCGTCTCCTGGACGACTGACCGCGTGATAGAGAGGATGGCGTAGAAGATCTGCGACCCCTTGGACAGGCCAAAAAATGCCTGCGGCACCCGCAGCAGGCGGGCGATCACGATTCTATAGAGTAAAAGAATTACAGAGATCCAAGTTTTGCCTGTACCAAGCGAACCAGTCACGACAAGGTTGTGGACGCGGCTATCGATGTCAAAGTCCCTTACAAGCAGACCTTTCCAAAGCGGGAACATGCCCTCAGAGTCCTCTGACTTCACGGTCACGCTCCCCATCCAGTATGGGTCATCCAGGAAGTCCTGCATCGACGGCGGCCGCTTCATGTAGTCCAGGCGCCAGAGGTCGGACAGGTAAGCCTCGGCCATCTCAGGGGTACGGCGCAACTCCCCAAGTGCCTCCTGCAGCAGGTCTTGGTCCTCCTTGCCAAGGAGCTTCAGGAGGGGGTCTGCCTGCTCGCCGTGCAACACCTCAGCGATGGCCTGCTCGATGCGGCCCAGCCTGGTCTGCTGTTTACGCTGCTGTGGTGGGCGAGGCTTCGGCACTGTTATTCAGAACTTGGCCCGAGCGGGTATGTAAGACATGGGCGCCCGCCAACTCATCGACCGACTGACCGAGAAGCTGTACGGTGGGAGGGTCACGCTCAAGACCACAAGCGGTGACTTTCGCTGCGTGGTCTCGCGCAATACCCGCGTCGGCGAGGACCCATACCGCGTGACGTTGGACGTCACCAATGCGCCTGGGCGTGGCGCAAGCAGCACCTACATGCACGTGCCACTGACCAAGGAAGAGGCAGACCAGCTCCTCAACCTCCAGGTCCCACCCCGCGTGTGGGCTGAGGTCCCGTTCAATATCCTGGCGGTAACTGGTACCTAAGCCCATGGCCGACTCTCCCGTCAAGAAGGTCCAGCTGCCGTCGCTCTCGATGTTCAGCAAGACGCCCATCTACAATGTGGGCGGGGCAGTCGTGCTGGGCCTGCAGCAGCCGGTCGTGCTCCCCGCCATCGGCGACCAGATCTACACGGTCACGCTCCCATTTCAGAACCGCCTGGACAAGATCTCCGCCTTCTTCTACGGGACCGCGGAGCTCTGGTGGGCGATCGCCCAGGTCAACAACCTCGTCGACCCGCTCCAGGGGTTGCCAGTGGGCACGCAGCTGCGGATCCCACGGCGTGGCCGGCTTCCAGTCTCATAACCCTGCTAGCCCATCAGGACTTGGGCGACCGCGATGTTCGCGACCTCGCCCTTAGACTCAAAGAGCCGCCGCATCTCGGCAGCTTTAGCGTTAGCCTCAGCCAATGGCATCGGGGCAGAGACCTTTGCCCCGTTTTGCGTCACCACGTAGAGCTTGTCAGCGTCAGCCATGCGGCCTAAGAACGACTTACTCCTCGCCTTCGCCAGGCCTCTTCCCAAACTTTCCATCCTTGGCATCCTTGCCGCCCTTGTCAGCTGGCTTCATCTTTGGCTCCGCGACCTTGACCGTCGCGCCTGTCGCCCCCGCCCCGACGGCCTTCTTGAGGCCGCCCTTCTGCCTGGCCAGGTACTTGAGGCCACGTTGGATGGCCTGAGGGGAGCCTGACAGCTCGATCCTCACGGTGGCCTGCTCTTGCTCCTCGACGACCCGGTCAATTAGCCTGCGCGCGGTGGACATCATGACCTATCTACCACGTGACGTCCTCGACCCGCACCCACCTGGCTCGCCCGCACTGGGCGCCCGGGCGATAAGGCCCAACCTTCAGGAAGCGCCGGTCGTCGGAGATGTCTATGACGCCCATCCACCAAGCCGAGTACCCAGATGGCCGCTTCACCCGGACCTGCACCATGTCGACCTTCCAGTTAAGGACGTGCGTGGAACGCAGCGACGCCCTGAACTGGTCGACCATCTTTACCAACTCCTCGGCTGGGACTTGGCGATATACCTTAGCCACGCAGGCCAAGAACGTCACTGCCCGAGGTCGCGGTACTGCTGGTAGAGGTGGTCTAACCAGGCTGGGTCTCTGGGTCGGCCATCGGCTAGGACAAACCTAACCTCCCAACTCCCGACATTGTGAAAGTCAGTCTGCCAGGTGCCGTCCTCCTTCTGGTGCTTGACGTGCAGGCTCGGGGTGACCAAGAGCCTATCCCCTTTGACCTCGTAGGCCCAGGCGGCATCGTTGTATGTCTCCGGCTTCTGGGCTCCTCTGGGGTAAACGGAGATGATCTCTGGCACGTCCTGGCCGGACGCCTTATGGCAGCAGACGATCAGGCGCTGCGGCACCATTACCGGGTCAAGGATGGCGACCCCGATAACCTGGTCACTCATGGCCTACCTAGGATATTTCGCACGTCGTATGGCCCGTGAGTGACGCCGGTCAGCTTCGGAAACTTGACGTCCTCGGCGGGCTTGACCCCAGCGGCCTGTGGCGGCCAGACCGCCTTCGCCGCAGGCTCGTGTGGGGCCCGGTAGCCCTTCGGCGGGAAACCCAGCCGGTGGCAAGCCAACTTGGCCGCGGAGACGGCGCGATGGCACGGCCCGTGAAAGAGCTCGTTGGCCGCGTCGATGCAGAGGGTCCAGCACTCCTCCCGGGCCTGGGCCTCGGGCATCTCCTCGTCGATGACGTCGCCCATGAACTGCTCGGCCTTGTCGACCACACGGTCGGCGTCGTCCTGGACGCTCTCGCCCACCGGCGTCACCTTCCTGATCCGGCCCGAGGCGACCTGGTCATAGACCCAGAGGTAGTTCCCAGACTGCTCCCGCGGCGGGTCGCCGGTAAGCGACCTGAAGTAGATCCGGCCACCCTTCGCCTTGGTAACCTGCCAGCGCCGGTCGAGCATCTCCACCTGGTCGCCGACCCGGAACTCATCGCGGGTCTCGTCAAGCAGGCGATTGACGATGGCGGTGGCCTTGCCAGCTTCAGTCCGCAGTGACCAGCGGTCCACCCCTAAAGTTGTCCGATCGGCCACCGGTTTAGTCACGGGCTGGCCGTACAAGGAGCCGACGGCACCGTCCCACTCACCAAGGCCCTTGCGCCCGCCCTCGCCCGTGCCGAGCACCCCGGTCACGATGAACGCCTGGCAGATGTCGCGGTCACCCTCAAACTCAACGGCGCCGTTCGCGGCCTCGGCGGCCTTGCGGCAGGCTGCCTTCCAGCCAGAATAAGTCTGGTACTCGCGCTCGCCGAGGTGGTTAAGCATGGCCTAAATACTGTCAGGGATCAACTCGATGGCAACGGCCGTGCCACCTTGGTAGTCGTTAAAGTCGTCCAGAATAAAACCGTCAAGGTCGCCGTCGTGACCAAATAGTGCCTGGACTTTCTCTATGGTCGGCGTGCCGTCAAGGTCGAAGTTAGTGTGGATGATCCCCT
>Ga0302173_10000534_pt1 | contig 20490 bp, 21 predicted proteins | sample I_Fen_N3_1_FD_198785 | JGI IMG/M metagenome (GOLD analysis project Ga0302173, IMG submission 198785) | Peat permafrost microbial communities from Stordalen Mire near Abisko, Sweden - I_Fen_N3_1 | ecosystem: Environmental > Terrestrial > Soil > Wetlands > Permafrost | place: Sweden: Abisko... | reverse complement strand
TTTACCGATTTTCATTTAAAAGAATTGGTACGCTTAAGATTCTTGGCAGATGATTGGCCTGTTGCTTTCAAAGATTTTTTTCTGAATATTTCTGCTAAAGAATTATTGATTTTGGGCAATATTCAATCTGATAAAGATTTTGACGAGATTTTAAAAAATAAAGAAAAATTCAAAGATGAGTATTCAAAAGCTGAACTAAAATTAGATAAATTCTTAGTCGAAAATAATCTTAAAATTAAAGATTTTAATTGGACTGGTTATGATTTTCTTGTTGATTTTTATCGTTTTAGAAGTGCAGATGAATTGGCTTTAGTTGATGTTGGAACAGCAAGAGCAAAACAATATAAAGTTCTCTCTCAAATGTTTTTTGAAAATCATAAAGACGATACATTAAAAGAAAAACCATTACTAAATCAAGTGCGATTGTTTTTAATCATCTTTAATAAATTCATGCATGAAGTTCCGGCAGATCATTTTTCGTATGATTTGAAAACGGGAGAGATTAAGAGTTTGAAATAAGTTTTCAGTCTCAGTCTCAGTTTTCAGTTTTTAACCGCAAAGACCGCAAAGGTTTTTTGTCTTCCTGAGCGAAGTCGAAGGACACGCAAGAAACTCCATAATCAAAATCGCCAATCTTTGTCGTGCTACTATGCGTCCTTCGACTTCGCTCAGGAAGACATTCGTTGTGATTATTAAAATAGATAGTAAATAAAAAGTTCGCAAAGCTTTACCGTATAGCTTTGCGAACTTTGCGTTTAGAAACGCAATCTTGATAAAAAACCTTTGCGTTCTTTGCGGTTAAATTTTTCATCATCTCAATCTGAAAACTGAGACTATAAACTGCGACTTAAAACTACTTACCATTAACAGGATTAACTCTCACATAAGTTCCGTCATCATATTTAATTTGATAAGGAGAATCGAAAAATGTACTTGGCAAATAATAATCGGTAGTGATAATTTGCGCACCCGATTTTTTGGCTGCTTCAAAATGTGAGTAATCATTTGCTCGGGCTTCTTTAGTATCAGAGTCGGCCCTTGTGCGAATTATGTAACCTTTCTTGACTAAATCCGTTATTGTAGAATCTTCAGAATTGTTTCTAAATAAAGTTGCGGCTTCAGGTTTTCCAGGTTCAGCATTAATAAAAACAGCACGACCTTTTAATGATGGATGATTTAAAGCGTACAAATCTCTTTTAGCGCCGTTATTATCCAAAATAAATAAAAATTTGCCTTTAGCTTTTTTAAGAGTTGGCCAATTATTATTCAAAACCGCTTCTTCAAGAGTTTTGTATTTTCCTCGAACCATATCTGGCGTGATTAATTTATTTCCTAAACCTTTTCGAAGTTCTTTATCTAAAGCATCAAATAATTCAGGTGTAAATTTCTCTGCTTTTGTACCTATGTAACTATCATCATCTTTTGGTTCTAGCGTAATAAAAACCGGAAGATGATCGGGATTAGCATCAGACCATTTTTTTAGTTCTGCAAGGCAGCTTTGAAGCGTGTAACAAGAAGTTCTAAAATCAATATCAATCATATGAAAAACTTTAAACCCAGGTTTTTTCATTTCTCCGTTTGGGTCATATGCATTTTGGGATTTTGCGAGATCTAAACCTTTTGGATGTGAAAATTTTCCTCCTTTAGAATCGCCTTGAACATCAATTTCAAGATTTCTTAAACCTTTATTTAATTGTTCTGTAATACTAATGTGCGTGTATTGTAAACCTTTTAGAGAACGAGAAGTGTCTTTGGCCTGAATAGTATTGTACAAATCAGTTTCAATCGCTTGTCGGTAACTGTTGTGAGAACCAATAACTTGAATTTGATTAATTTTTAAGGTATCATTTTGTGCTTGAACGTTGCTACTTATCGCAGCAGCAATAATTAAAGAAAACAGAATTTGTTTCATTTTTTTTAAAGTGTAAAATTTATTAGTACTGAGGACGCAGCATTATAAAGACACCTTTTTTTAGCGTGAACTAAATTAAGTTTCGTATTTGATTTTTGTGTTAGTTAAAGAAAAAGAAATCGCAAACCGATTGTCATTTTTAGCCCAAAATAGTAGTATTTATACAGCAAAAGGATTCTTTATTTAATTTAAAGTTAACCTTCAGACAAAAAACTTTGGTATAACATTTTATTATTTTACATCACCAAATAGTCCCAAAATAAGTTATGAAAAACCCTGAAATTTTTGAAAAAACGTATAATGATTACTGGAAAAAGCTTAATGCCTTTTCGTATACGATGACTCAGGATAAAGACTTGGCACAGAACATCGTTCAGGATGTGTTTATTGATTTATGGGAACGAAAAGAAGATGTGAATATTAACGCCATTGAACCTTATTTGTTTCGGGCAGTAAAAAATCAGGTATTCAAACATTATCAAAATAATAGGTTTGATAAGACGATTTTAGAAGATCAGTTTGAGGATTACATTATTGATAATTTTGCGTCGATTGATCCTGAATTAATGGATTTACTTTATACCGCATTAGATAAACTTCCGGAGAAAAGAAAAGAAGTTTTATTAATGTATAAATTTCAAGATATGTCAATTGATCAAATTGCTGATGAACTTGGTATTTCGAAACAAACGGTAAAAAATCAAATTTCTTCGGCTTTAAAACAATTGCGTGAGGGCCTGAAAGACTTGGCTTGGTTGGTTCCGTACCTTATTCTGCATCAAAAGTTTTAAGATAACTTTCTGTTGATGTTTTCATAATATTTCTCGATAGTACGATTCTGCATTTTTGGTACTTACTAGTAATAACAAGTATTATGATAAAAAGAATTAAACATAGTTTAGAATATCTTATAGATAAAAGTTCTCAAAATAAAACTTCAATCACAGAAGAAAATCTTTTGGACGATTTTGCTTTTACTCAATATCAAAATTCAAAATGGAATGAAATTTCGATGGGAAATCCTGATGAAGTTTCGCGAAACTTATACGAAGATATTCAACTTCGAATAGGAAAGAAAAAAACTTTCAATCCTTATTTAAAATACATGGCAGCTGCCAGTATACTTTTTCTTGTTGGTTTAGGATTCTTTTTTAAACCAAGTCTTTCAATTGAAAAGCAATTATCATTTAAAACTTCGTCGATCCCCAAGTCTATCAAACTAAGTGATGGTTCGAAAATTTATCTGGCAGCAAATTCATCATTTCAATATCCTGAAAAGTTTGAGGGAGATGAAAGAAAAGTTTCGCTTATAAAAGGAAATGCATTTTTTGAAATTGCCAAAGACAAAAAGCATCCTTTTATTATTGCTTCGGGCGAAATAAAAACAAAAGTGGTTGGAACTTCATTTCACATTCAATTGTCTAAAGAAAAATGTGAAGTGATTGTACTTACCGGAAAAGTAAATGTTACTTCAAAAGGACAGAGTGTTGATTTGGTACCAAATGAAGAAGCTCTGTTTCAATCTCAAAAATTAACCAAACAATTGGCTGATAAAGCATTTTTAGTGAATTGGTATGCAACTGATATTACACTAAATCAAACTACACTTAAACAGGTAATTACCATTTTACAATATAAATACGGAGTTTCATTTCAATATGATAACGAACAAGTATTAGCAATGCCGTTAACGGTATTCATAAAGAAGGACGCATCATTAGAGAATGTTTTAGAGCAAATAAATTATATCACAAACCTAAAATTTAAAGTTTATGGCGAAATAGTAAAAGTGAATTAAAAAAAAAAGCAGTTGCTGAGAACAACTGCGATTAATAATTAAGTATCGATAAAAACCAATAACTTAAATCATGTATTTTAAACTTACCTATTTAAATCTAAAGAGAATCGTCTTTTTAGTACTAGCGTTACTGACCCTTCAGTCCGGTTACAGTAAAACTAATGTGTTAGAGAATTCAAAAGTAAAAAATAAAATAGAAAAAGCGACACTTGTCTCTATTTTTTCAAAACTAAGCAAACAAACCGATTACAAATTTAGTTACGGACAAGCTATTATAGCTGACAATAAGATTTATACAGTCGATTATTCTGATGAATCTGTAGCATTAATTTTAAACGATCTTTCGAAAAAAGCTAATTTCAATTACAATATAAACGGGAAATTAGTTTTAATTCAAAAAACAGAAACACCTAAACCTGTAACTCCAAAAAGTGTGGACAGAGTGAAAGTAAAGGGAAAAGTTGTAGATGAGAACAAAGTGCCAATTCCGGGTGCAAGTATTTTAGAAACAAGTACTTCAAACTCTACAGTTTCTGATTTTGACGGAATATTTGAAATTACGATTGGTGAAGGAAAAACACTTCAGGTTTCTTATGTAGGTTATAAAACAAAAACGGTTACGGTTCAAAATGGTTTCATGACCGTTCAATTAGAACCAGATACAGCGGAGCTAAACGAAGTTTTGGTTGTAGGTTACGGTAAACAATCTAAAAAAGATGTTACCGGAGCAGTAACACAATTAGAAGCTGCTAATTTTAAACAAGGAATCAACATTTCGCCTGATAATTTATTACAAGGAAAAGTGGCGGGAGTTCGTGTTGTTAGCACAAGTGGAGAACCTGGAGCTGGCGTAAATGTTACGATTCGTGGAGTTGGATCTATTAGAAGCGGAAGTACGCCTTTGTTTGTTGTCGATGGAGTTCCGTTGGCAAATGATGATGTGAGTCCATCCGGAACAAATGTTGGTTTTGGAGCTTCGGCGGCAAAAAATCCGTTAAACTTTTTAAACAGTAGCGATATCGAATCGATTACAGTTCTTAAAGATGCATCTGCGGCAGCGATTTATGGTGCGAGAGGATCTAACGGAGTTGTTTTGGTTACAACTAAAAAAGGATCTAAAGGCGATGCTACATTAACTTTTGATAGTTATACAGGACTTTCGACTGTAGCAAATAAGCTAGATGTTTTAAGTGCATCTCAATACAGAAGTGCTATAAAAGAACCTGCTTTTGACCATAAAGGAAATACAGATTGGCAAGATGTAATTTACAGAACGGCGATTACAAAAAACAATTCATTGTCATTTTCTAAACAAACAGAATCTGGAAATTATTATGCTTCTGTGGCTCAAATGGATCAGGAAGGAATTGTTCGTAATAGTAATTTCAAACGTATGTCGGGTAGAATTAACGCGGCAGAATCGTTTTTGGATAACAAACGTTTAAAGGTAAAAGTAAATCTTACAGCGAGTGAAACCAGAGATGATGGTGTACCTACAAGTGATGACGGTGGTTCAAACGGTCAACTAATTGTACATACTTTAATGGCAAACCCAACAAGATCTGTTTTTGATGCAAACGGAAAGTATACCAACTTTAACATGAATGCACATTACAATCCTGCTTATTTATTAAGTATTTATGAGGATCAAACGCGTACGTTCAGAGTTTTAGGAAATTTAGAAACGTCATTAAGAATTGTTGACGGATTGGAATATAAATTAAACATTGGTATTGATCGCTCTATGGCAGAGAGAAATACTACGATTTATCCAAACGTTACAGATTTAAATCCAAAAGGGAAATATGTTCAGAATAATTTAGATTCAAAGAACTCTTTGGTCGAACATTATTTAACGTACAATCTTACGTTGAATAAACATAAAATGGAAGTTTTGGGTGGTTTCTCATATCAAAAATTCGAAAGATCTGGAACAGCTTTCAGTATCGATGGAATTTCAAGTCAGGGAACAGGTGTAAAACCTTCTATTAATCCTGGATTTGCAGGTACACAATCCGGTACTACAGGTTATGCTCAGGAAAACGAATTGCAATCTTATTTTGGAAGAGTTAATTATACTTTCAACAATAAATATCTTTTAACGGCTTCTATGAGAGCTGACGGTTCGACTCGTTTTGGACAAAATAATAAATACGGTTACTTTCCTTCATTTGCTTTAGGATGGAATGTGTTTAAAGAAAGTTTCTTAGAAAATGTTTCGGCAGTTAGCAACTTAAAATTAAGAGCTAGCTGGGGACAAACCGGAAATCAAGAGGTTGAAAATAAAATTACGCAAGCAAGTTATTCTCTTTCTGGAGCAGATGGATATTATTTATACAATGATTTGAATTTGGTAAACGGAGTTTCGGTAAACAGAACACCAAATCCAAATTTAAAATGGGAAGTTGTAACACAATATAATCTTGGTTTAGATTTTAGTTTTTGGAATGATAAATTGTATGGAACTTTAGATTATTTCAATAAAACAACTACAGATGCGATTTTAAATGTTCCATCTCAGGCTTTGAGTCCAACAACTACAATTTGGACAAATATTGATGGAGAAATTGTGAATAAAGGTTTTGAAATTATGTTAGGTTCAAAATTAGTTGAAACTAAAAATTTCACTTGGAGTATTGATGCAAATGGAGCTACGTTAAGAAATAAAATTGAGAACCTTCCGGTTTCAGAAATCTTAACAGGAACTATTTCTGGTCCAGGTCAATCAGGCGTAAACGCTAATATTTACAAAAGCGGATATGCTGCGGGTTCATTCTATTTATTAGAGCATATTGGTTTTGATGCAAACGGAGCAAATGTTTTTAAAGATCAAAATGGAGATGGTAAAATTGACAATAGCGACAGAATTATTATTGAAGGTGCATTGCCAACTTTTTACTACGGATTTAATAGTGATATGAGATACAAAAACTTTAGTTTTTCATTTTCTATCATCGGACAAACAGGCGGATATTTGTTAAACAATACAGGTTTAAATGCTTTAAACATAAACAATTTAGCATCTGACCGAAATGTAGCTACTGGTTATTATGAGTCTGGAGCAAATCCAACAAACTCACCAATTTTATCAACATTATTTTTAGAGAAATCAGACTTTATCAGATTGAATACAGCACGTATTGGTTACAATTTTGACTTAAAAGGTGTGAATTGGATAAACGGATTAACGCTTTACGTAACAGGTCAGAACTTAATTACAATTACAAACTATTCTGGTTATGATCCTTTAATCAATAGTCCAAAATCAAACGGAGGAAATCAATCTATTGGTATTGATTATGCTAGTTACCCAACTTCTAGAACATTTAGTTTTGGAGCAACTTTAAAATTATAATTTATTATGAAAACAAATGCAATTTTTAATATAAAAGTAATAACGGTATTCTCACTTATCTGGTTATTTGCCGGTTGTACCAATCTTGATGAGGTGGTCCTAGATGAGGTTTTAGGAGATAATGCTTCAAATCCTGCCGGAGCGCTTGCAGCAGCTTATGACAGGTTAGGAGACGGAACTTTTGTAGATCATGGTGGTGTTTTTTCTTTACAAGAATACACTACAGATGAGGCAATTTTACCAACTCGTGGAAGTGACTGGGGAGATGGAGGAAAATGGAGAGATATGCATGAGTTTACTTGGAAGTCTGACAATGCAATTGTAGGGAGCAACTGGAATTTATTGACCAATGGTATTACACGATCTCTAACAGCAATTCAGTCTATTGAAGAAAGCTCAATTCCAGAAAAGAAATTATTCTTGGCAGAAGCAAAAGGACTTTTAGCGTATTATTTATATACTACTTTAGACTTATACGGACAAGCGCCATATAGAGATCCAATGAATCCAAGTGCACCATTGCAAATTTTGAAGGCCGATACTCAAATCGATAAATTAATTACAGATGTAGAGGCTTTAATTCCTGATTTGGCTGATCTTGGAGCTCAACAAACGCATAACGGACGTTTTACAAAACAAGCAGCCTATGGTTTCTTAAGTGTTATGTATTTAAATCGTGCTGTGTTTAAGGATCGTTTTAATACGTCTTCAAATTTTAATTTTAATGAGCCTGCCGTAGCCGGATCAACAGGAACAGATATGGATCGTGTAATTTATTATACATCGCTATTAATCAATTCAGGAAAGTTTAGTCTAGAAAGTGATTACTTTAAAAACTTTGCAAGAGATAACAATAACGGAAAAGAATTAATTTTTGCGATCACTCAAAAAATAGATTACATCCGTAATGGTTCAAATAGTTTTGCTTACGTATGTATGGAGCGTAACCAAAGAACATCTGCAGCTAATAGAGGAACAAATGCTGCATGTACAACTCCGGAATTCTACGCAACTTGGGATGGAAATCATGAAGACCCAAGATTCAATCAAGCTTATCAATACTCTGACGGAACGTGGTTTACAAACGATGGTACAACGCCAAGTGTTCCTGCAACAGATATTGTACCTAAAAGTACAAATTTACCTTGGTTTCATTTTACAAGAGGTATTGTAGCCGGACCACAATATGGCCCAATATTATTGCCTTCGGGTTCTCTTGAAATGGTTGGTAATCGTATTAAAGTTTCGCCATTATATATGGAAAAAAGTACTACTACAAGAATGGATTTTACGCCATCTTTAACTTTTAAGAACCCAACTCAGGCAGTTTTTGCACAAAATGAAATCAATCAGGGAGCGCGTGTTTTTAAATACGAGTTTGACCCTGAAGGAGGTAACGGAAATAGTAATGTTGACATTCCATTATTTCGTTTAGGCGGAATGTACACAATGAGAGCCGAGGCTTACTTTAGAAAAGGAAATGCAGGATTAGCAATGGATGATCTTAATAAATTGCGTACAAGCAGAAAGAGAGAATCTCTATACGGAGGAGTTTCCGGTAAAGCATTAACATCATTAAATACAACGCAATTGTACAACGAAATAGGTTTTGAATTGTACTGGGAATTGTACAGAAGACCACAAATGATTCGTTTTGGTAAGTTTGATTTACCAGGAACTGCAAAACCTGCATCGGAACCTTTTAGAAGAGTATTTCCAATTCCGCAAGGAGTAATAGATGTTACCAAAGAATTCAAACAAAATCAAGGATATAATTAAAGTTTCGTGTTAGTGTGTTTATTTATTTTTTTTACAAAAAGCCTGTTTCGAAAGAAACGGGCTTTAGTTTTTTTATATAGATGACATCGTAAGTATTTAAGGAACTAAGTTTTAACTTTCATATAATAGAACATAAGGCTAAACCTTTGTACCTTTATGACTTATAAATTAAAAGTTTTAAAAAAAACATAGTTATTGTATAAAAATGAGATTAGAAATAGATATTATTTGAATTGAGATCTGCAAATACTAGTAATAAGATTTCAGATTCAAATATGAAAAAAGGACGACTTAAAATTAGTAACAATTCAAAAACAAGAATATCATGATACATCAAATTGACACTACTGATAATATAGTAGCTTTTCGAGCATTGGCAGAAGTAACAAATGAAGATTTTTTAAGTGTAGTTATTCCTGCGGTTGAACATCTGGTAAAGCAAACCAACGAAATTAATTTTTTATTGGTTTTAGATACAGATAGTGATGCTCAAAGTTTTTCGTCTGGAGCTTGGTTGCAGGAAGCTTTGCTAGGATTAAAACATTTAGGAAAATGGAATAGAGCCGCAATAATTTCAGATTCTGAAGAAATCATTTCTTTTACTAACGGTTTTAGTTACGTCGTTCCGGGAGAATTTCACGGTTTTAAAAAAGAGAACTTCAATAAAGCCCTAAATTGGGTAGAAGGGAATATTAATATTGCTTAAAGTAAATCTTTTTGATTCAGGTTTTCTTTGTTTCAAATTATCTTATTAGATATTATAAAAATGATCTAAAACTCGAAACAAAGAAAACATGAAACTTATAAATAAATATTAGTGATTGTATTCGATACCACTACTATCTGTAATCTCTCTTTTTTCTTTTTGATTCTTAGACAACTGCTTGTAACAAGCCGATGCCAATAATGGTAATGCTAGACTTCCTACAACTGCGGCAGTTTTATTTTGTCCTGTTTTTTTTAAAACAGCACCAACTAAAAGTGAACCTACTCCGGCCAAAACCAAATTTTTTACAGAAAGTTTAGAAGGCGGATTTGGTGTAATTCCGTGTAATAGAGGGTCTATAAAATTTAATTTTTCCATGATTTTAATAATTTATTTAATTAAACGTGTTTGTATTTACTAAGATAGTTTCTCACTATCAACTTCATTTTCAATTTTTTCAATTTCGACTTTTTCTTTTTTTATCGCCTGTCTCAACAATGCAAAAAGACTCATATAAATATTTGCCATAAAAATAAGCGAAAATCCTGCCAAAATATAACCTCGCCAATCATTTAGCAAAAGTTTATAATTACAAAGTATTAAAAAAGCAATTGTAACATAGTGACTAAAACAATATTCGCATGTAAACAAATAAAATATTTTTCTCGTCAAAAGATACCTGTCATTTTTAGAATGTTTTGTGCACCATTCACGAGGTTCTTTAAATATTTCTTCATGCGTAACAGTCCAGCTAACACAAGCTATTGGAAGAGCCAAAACAAACAACCAGACAATTTGAATTGTTAAATCCATGATACAAATGCATTTTCTCAGTCTATTTTAATTTGTCCAAAACAGATATTTTTAAAATTACTAAAATTCAATTTAATGACATTATATAGTTTTGATCATTTGTTATAAAATTTCATTCTAAATTTAAAAAAAATAACCGTTAAAGTTGAAGTCTTTAACGGTTATTTAAGTGTAATATGTCATAATGTCTAAAATTTTTCCGGATTTAAACTCGGAAAAGGATCGTGTGTTACTTCATCTAAATCCTCATCCAAATCATCCTCGTCTTCTTCTTTTAAATCATCCTCGTCGTCATCTTCGTTGTCAAGATCATCAAATTCCTCATCATTTATAATTTGATCTTCATCGTTTAAGATGGGTTCTTCGCCCGGATTATTTTCATTTCGGTTATAATCATTAGTTTGATGATTCACATCATCAATAAACTCTTCATGATTTTGATGTTTATCGTTTTGATAGTTATTTTCTTTATCGATAAGAGTATCTAAGTCCTGATTAAAATCACGATTATCTTGATCGTAATTTTGATTGTTTCCATTTTCCATAGTTATTATACTTAGAATTAATTACTTTTTAGTTGTCGAAGGTTTTTTATCGTCTTTTTCGTTGTGCTTAATTTCTCTTTTTGGAGAGGTTTCTTTTTTATCTATTTTTTTGTCCGTAGACTTTGCACCTGAAGTTGAAGTGCTGCTGCTTTTTTGATCTGTAGTTTTCATGATACTTTTTTTAGTTTGTTATTATACAAATCTACCTTGTAATGCTCTGTATCTATTTATAGAAAAACAGAATGTAATTGTATAATTAACAGTTGGTTATAATGTAATTTTTTGTTTTAATGATATAACTTTTAGAGTGAAGTAAAATTCTGGTTTTTCTTTGATTGAAAATTATTTTACTTATTGATTATCAAATGTTTAAATGATGTAATGTTTGAGTTGAATGATGTAAGTAGTTCTTTTTATAGTCAAGTACATTTGATAGGCTTTTTACAATTTATAATTCTCAAAATGATTTGTTGATTAACCGCAAAAGAGAATTAGAAAATTATTTTTAAAACTATTTAACAATCCCAAACAATTATCAAAAAAATGAAAAATTCAAAAAAACCAAGTCAAGATCATGCAGATGAAAAGCAAAGAGATTTAGAACTGAATAAATCAAAAGCTGACAATCAATTTTTGACTACAAATCAAGGATTGAAAATTAATGATAACAACAATTCTTTAAAAGCGGGTGAAAGAGGACCTTCCTTATTAGAAGATTTTATTTTAAGAGAAAAAATTACTCATTTTGATCATGAACGCATACCTGAAAGAATTGTTCATGCAAGAGGTTCAGCCGCTCACGGCTATTTTGAATTGTACGATTCAATGGAAAAATATACAAAAGCAGGTTTCTTGAACGATAAAAGTATTAAAACTCCGGTTTTTGTACGCTTTTCGACTGTTGCAGGCTCAAGAGGTTCTACTGACTTAGCTCGTGATGTACGTGGATTTTCGGTTAAGTTCTATACGCAAGAGGGTAATTATGATTTGGTAGGAAACAATATGCCTGTATTTTTTATTCAGGACGCTATGAAATTCCCTGATTTAATACACGCCGTAAAACCGGAACCACATCACGAAATGCCTCAGGCAGCTTCTGCGCACGATACTTTTTGGGATTTCATTTCCCTAATGCCAGAATCGATGCACATGATTATGTGGGTGATGAGCGACAGAGCAATACCAAGAAGTTTACGAATGATGGAAGGTTTTGGAGTTCACACCTTTAGATTCATCAATAAAAATAATGAATCGCATTTTGTAAAGTTTCATTGGAAACCCAAATTAGGAACTCATGCTGTGGCTTGGGACGAAGCGCAAAAAATTTCGGGTAAAAATTCAGATTTTCACAGACAGGATTTATGGGAAGCAATTGATGGTGGAAATTTCCCTGAATGGGAATTAGGAGTACAAATCATTCCTGAAGCTGATGAGCATAAATTTGAATTTGATCTTTTGGACCCTACCAAATTAGTTCCCGAAGAATTAGTTCCGGTACAAATTATTGGAAAAATGGTTTTAAATAAAAATCCGGATAACTTTTTTGCAGAAACAGAACAAGTTGCTTTTCATCCCGGACATGTTGTTCCTGGAATCGATTTTTCAAATGACCCGTTATTGCAAGGAAGATTATTTTCGTATACCGATACACAATTATCACGATTAGGAAGTCCAAATTTTCATGAAATCCCAATTAATCGTACAGTTGCACCAATGCATAACAATCAGCGAGATGGACATATGCGTCAGGAAATCCCAACCGGACGCGTTAGTTATCATCCAAATTCATTAGGTGGTGGTTGTCCGTTTCAGGCAAAAATAGACGAAGGAGGTTTTAGCAGTTTTAATGAACGAATTGATGCTCAAAAAATAAGAGAAAGAAGTGAAAGTTTCTCCGACCATTTTAGTCAGGCAAAACTGTTCTTCAACAGCCAGACAACAATAGAGCAAAATCATATTGGAGATGCGTTGTCTTTTGAACTTGGAAAAGTAGAAACCAAAGCAATCCAAGAACGTATGTTGGGATTAATTTCTCAAATAGATAAAAATCTGGCAGCAAAAGTAGGTAAAGCATTAGGTATGAAAGTACCAACTGCACTCGAAAAACCAATTAATCACGGAGTTGGAGCTGATGATGAAGGCAAACAAGAACCGAAAGAAGTTAAACAATCTATTGAAAGCTCTGATGCTTTGAGCATGCTAAAAAATCCAACCATTTCTAATACGATTGCTACAAGACAAGTTGCTTTTTTATGTGCAGAAGGTGTAAATGCCGAATCGATTAAAGTAATGAAACTGGCATTGAAAGATGCCGGAGCTAAAGCCGTAATTATCGCACCACATTTAGGGACAATTGCGTCAGAGGAAGGTTTGGAAATTGCTGTAGATCAAAGTTATCTTATTGCAGCTTCGGTATTGTTTGATGCTGTGTTTGTTCCGGCAGGAAAAGGAATTGCAGCGCTTAAAAATAAGAAAGAAGTAAGTGAATTTATAAAAGACGCTTACCATCACTGTAAGTTTATCGCAGCCGAAGGTCAAGGTGTTGAGGTTTTGCCTTTAAAAGACGGTCTGCATAAAGATGCCGGAATCTTAACCAGTGACAAAAAAGGGGATAAGGCTTTAGCAACTTCTTTTATAAAAGCAATGGGAAGACACCGTTTTTGGGAAAGAGAAGAATTATTAAAAAAGGAGTAATATTTTAATGGAATGTAATTTCTAATAAGCAAGAAATGAAAAAGTTTTTCTACCATAATAGTTTGTCAATTGTGTTTTTGTCACTTTTTATCGTTGCCTTTTTAGGTCAGATATTTTTTGGTATAGAAGAATATAACAAGGAGCTTATAGAAAAAGGTGGTCATGCAGTTACGTTGAGTAATTATTTGACCACCGGACATTTCATAGAAGCTACTTTTGAAAATTGGGAAAGTGAGTTTCTGCAAATGGGGTTATTAGTATGGCTTACAATTTTTTTACGACAAAAAGGATCTTCAGAATCTAAAGGTTTTGATGGAGAAGAAGAAGTGGATCGTAAACCTTCTGCACAGCGAAAAGGAGCACCTTGGCCTGTTAAAAAGGGAGGTCTTTGGTTAAAAATTTATAAAAATTCATTAACGCTAAGTTTATTTTTATTGTTTTTCGTTTCTTTTTTTCTTCATTTTTATGGAAGTCTTAGAGATGAAAATACAGCTAATAATTTACAAGGAAATCCAGAACTTTCGATGTTCCAATATTTAGGACAATCCCGTTTTTGGTTTGAATCTTTTCAAAACTGGCAAAGCGAATTCCTTTCCATTTTTGCAATAATTGTGTTGTCTATTTTTTTGCGTCAAAAAGGCTCTTCGCAATCTAAACCTGTCGATGCATCACATAGCGAAACGGGAGAATAAATAAAAAGCTTATTCACATGTGAGAATTGAATCAGGATAAATTGTATTCAAAATATTCTAATTATTCGATAAAATATTAATTTTGTTAAAAGAAGAAAACTTCTAAGATAAAATTGAAATACATAATTAGACAAGAAAAAATATGAAAAAGCTATTTATAATTTTGTTGTTGCTATTACAAATTCCAACCACTTTTGGAAATAACCAAAGTGAAGATCCTTCATCAAAAAAAATAATTGGCACTTGGTATACCGATGCTAACCGAAGCACCAGATGGGTGTTTACTCCAGATGGAAAGGTTTATAATTATAACAAAGACCGCTTTCAGGTAATGTATCGCTATAGAATTTCGAATAGTTGTCAGAACAACTCAGATGATACTACTGAATTTATAACTTTGATGGACAGAGACGCTAATGAATATTGCTTTAGAATCAATTCAATAAATGTGAATAAAAATGGTATTATGTCGCTTACTAAAATGGATAATATGGAGCAATTAGTATTTGTTAACGATATCAATATAAAAATAACAAACTAGTTTTCTAAGAATATCTTGAATCTTTTTAAAATCTTAAGCTAATTTCGACTTATTTGATATTAGGCTTTTATTAACAAAAAGTAAAATTTCATTCGGTTATATTTGTAAGACACAAATTTATTCTAAGCATTTTACCCTATGAAAATCAAGTCAGTGTATATTTTTTTGCTGTTCGTTTTTACAATATCGGCTTTTGGTCAAAATGTAAAATTGATAAATATTAATCAGCTAAATGAACGAATAAAAAAAGGGAAAGACAGTACTTATGTCGTTAACTTTTGGGCTACTTGGTGCGCGCCCTGTGTAAAAGAATTACCTCATTTTGAAAAGCTGAGTGCAGAACATAAATCAGATAAATTAGCGGTTTTATTAATAAGTCTGGATTTTAAATCAAAACTTGCTTCGAACGTGATTCCATTTGTGAAAAGAAAAAACTTAAAAAATGAAGTTTTTCTGTTTAATGAAAGTAGTCCGCAGGAATTTATTGATCGAATTGATCCTTCGTGGTCAGGAGGTATTCCGGCAACACTTTTTATTAAAAATGATAAAAGAAAATTTGTCGAAAGCGAATTTACCTACGAACAATTATTAGCTGAATATAAAAAACTATAAATCCATAAACCATGAAAAAAGTAATTCTTTTATTAGTATTGGCATTCTCTGCCTTTATTGCTCAGGCACAAACAGCAACGCTTAAAGCCGGAGATACCGCACCAGATTTTAAACTTAAAAATGTAAATAATAAAGAAGTTTCTTTTGCCAGTTTTCCAAAAGCAAAAGGTTTCATTGTTGTTTTTACTTGCAATACATGTCCTTATGCTGTAGGTTACGAACAAAGAATTATCGATTTAGATAAAAAATTCAGTTCGCAGGGATATCCGGTAATTGCGATAAATCCAAACGATCCAGAAGCTTCAAAAGCAGATGCGTTTGATAAAATGCAGGATTTAGCAAAACAGAAAAAATATCCTTTTCCGTATTTGTTTGATGCAGGACAAAAAGTTACAGATGCATATGGTGCAAAACATACACCACACATTTTTATTGTTTCTAAAACTTCAAAAGGTAATGTTATAGAATATGTTGGTGCAATTGATAATGATCCGGAAGGAACAAAAACAGAAAAAATAAAATATGCCGAAGATGCTATTGCAGCATTAAAAAGCAATCAAAAGCCAGCCGTTACGCAAACTAAAGAAATTGGCTGCTCCGTAAAAAGAAAAGCAAAAGCTTAATCTGGATAAGTTTATAAAAGAAAAAACGCCTCAATTTTTTGAGGCGTTTTTTTATGCAATTGTTTCGTTGAGCTGCTGTTGTTCTAGAAGTTCAAGCTCGGCAATAATTTGTCTTTTCATTGTGGTATGAATATAATCTTTTGCCTCGGCATAGGAGATATTATATGTACGTGGAATATCTTGTAAATGATCCGGAAAATGAAACAGTAATTTATCGTAATAAATATCAAGCTCTTCATTATTTGGCATTTCAAATTTTAAACGAATCTGAAATCTTCTTAAAATCGCTTTGTCAATACTATTATAAAAATTGGTGGCACAAATAAGTAAAGTGTCTGCAGGCAAATAATCAATTAATTGAATTATGGTGTTTGCCAAACGTTTCATTTCGCCAACATCCGTATCTTCGGCATCTCGGCTTTTTCCAATTTGGTCAAATTCATCTAGAAATAAAACGGCTCTTTCGCGACTGGCTTTATCAAAAACCGCTTTTACATTTTTAGATGTTTCACCAATTCGCGAACTGATTAGCGTACTTAAATTAATAATTACAATATTTTTGTTTAATGCCGTTGCAATGGCTTTTGCAGTAGTTGTTTTACCACATCCGGAATAGCCGTGAAGCAGTATTTTATGATCGACCTTAAGATTGTATTTTTTTAATTCGTCAATATATTTATGCTCTTTTATAGTTTGCAATAATGCAGTTTTATTCTCTTCGCTAAAAAGTAAATCGTTCAGAGCTATTTTTTCAGTATCATTTACAACAAGTTCGTATAGATTCATTTGAGATTTATTTGATGCAAAATTATGTTTTATTCCTACCCGTTGGATGCAATTCTAAATATTTTATTTAAACAGATAGAAACATAGATTTTATACCTGGAAAAGAATACAAAAAGAAACAGATTTCTTTAACACAGCTGCAAATTTAGATAGAATGTAAACTATGAGCAAGATCCAGTTTTTAGTATTTAAAATAGTCCAGATTGCGCTTTAAACTGGACCAGAAAGGTGTTATAAATCGGAAAACTGGATTATTTACCCGCGTCATGTTCTATCTAATTTTGTAGTGAAAATTAAAACGCTATTAAAATGAAAAAATCAATTTTTTATCACGCCGGTTGTCCGGTTTGTGTAAGTGCTGAACAAGATATTTTAAATCTAATAAATACTTCAGAAATTGAAGTAGTTAATCTTGGCGAAGATAAATCTAGAATTCCTGAAGCTCAAAAAGCAGGATTATTGTCTGTTCCTGCATTGGTAACTCCAAACGGAAATGTGTTGCACATTAATTTTGGTGCTTCAATGGCAGATGTGATTGGATAAATATAATGACCTCTCTGAATTTTTTGGAGAGGTTTTCAAATTGATCCTAAAACTAATTTTAGTTCTATAAAATAAAAACAAGATGAAGGTAGCAGTATGGGATACTTACGTAACCCGAAAGGATGGAAAAATTATGCATTTTGATATTCTCGTAAATGAGAATGATAAGGCAGAAGAGGTTTTTGAATATGGTAAAAATTACCTCAAAACAGTTTCTCAGGAAGGACAGGTTTTAACTTCAAATGAATGTAAGTTTTGCCATATTGATAAAGCTCCTGAAGCGATAGAAAAACAAATTTTAGAAAATGGATTCTCTATTATCGAAATGGAAAACTGTAATTAATTGTTTTTTAATTAAACAAAAACAGCCAAACTGATTGATTAGTTTGGCTGTTTTGATTTTTACATACTTTTTAGCTTTTTCATGAAGACAGGAAATACTTCATTCAATTCCTCAAACAACGGGTTCTTGCGATGTTTGAGTTTTATTTCTCCAAATAATTTAAGACCCAACGCAAATTGTGTTGCTTCTTGATCATTATCAAATAAGTTCTTCTCTTTTATTCTTTCGATGATACTAAAAATTTCATCATGATTGTCAAATTCTATTCCCAGTTCTCTTGCAGGAGTAGTTTCACCATTTGCATATTGTTTTAGACTTAATGTCAAATAATATTTGTTTGATCTTTTTTCCATGTGGTATTATATTATAGTTATTTCAACCATTTTTCAACGATGGTCTTAAAGGTTTCTTTGTATTGCTCGCCAACAGTTATTTCGGTTTTATTTACGAAAATGGAGTTTTTACTAATGGCATTTATTTTTTCAAGAGAAACTATGAAAGAGCGATTAATACGCATAAATTTTGATGCAGGTAATTTTTCTTCTAAAGCTTTTAAGGAAATCAATGAAACTACTGATTTTTGGGTATCTTCAAGATGAACTTTTACATAATCCTTAAGACTTTCGATGTATAAAATATCTTTTAAAGGAATTCTAACCCATTGATATTCTACTTTTAAGAAAATGAACTCATCATCTGTTGTTACAGAGTGATATTGGTTTGAGGCTTCTTCAGTCAATTGTAATACCTTGTTGGCTGCTCGCAAAAATTCTTCGTAGCTAAAAGGCTTTAAAAGATAATCTACCGCATTAACTCTATAACCCTCTATCGCATAATGATTGTAAGCTGTCGTAAAAATGATTTTAGGCAAAGGTCCAGGCTGTTCTTGTAAAAGTCTAGCCAGTTCCATGCCTGTTAAGTTAGGCATGTTTATGTCCAGAAAAACAATGTCTGGTTGTTGTTCGCGTATTAAACCCATAGCTTCGACAGCATTATCGCAACTACACGCCAATTGCAAAAACGGCGTTTGTTCTATAAAGGTTTCCACGAGCCTTAAAGCTAGTGGTTCATCATCTACTGCAATACATTTTAATACTGTCATTGTTCAAGAGTTATTTGCAGATTTACTTTGTATTTTCCGTTTTGGTCAATACCCGCCGTCATAACATGGTTGTTAGGATAAATCAAATGCAATCTGCGTTTTGTATTCGTTAATCCAATTCCACCTTGATCAGTAGTAGAAGTTTTTTCAAAAAAAGTATTTTCTACTTCAAATTCAAGATTGGCACCATTTTGTTTCAGCGTAATATGAATTTCACTTTTATCTGTTGCATGTACACCATGTTTAAAAGCATTTTCGACTAAAGGTAATAACAACATTGGTACAATTGGATAATCGTGTATTTTTTCGGGAATATCTATTGTAATTGTTAGTTTGCTGTTGGCACGGAGTTTCATCAAAGCTATAAAATCTTTCATGAAATCGGCTTCTTTTAGTAAAGTAGTTCTTTCTCCTTCGGTACTGTAAAGCAAATAGCGCATCATACGGCTTAAAGTATGAAGTGCCTTGCGGGAATCTTCGATATTACTATACGTTAACGAATAAATACTATTAAGTGAATTAAAGAAAAAGTGCGGGTTTATTTGTGCTTTTAACATTGCCAACTCTGCCATTGTTTTATCCTGCTCCAGCTTTTGTTTGTGCTGTGCAGCTTTTTGCCAGTGATGTAACATTGCCCAACTAGTACTAATACCAAGAACTAATAAGGTTATTGTAAAAACATAATTATCAAAATAATCATTTCGGTATTTTTTAAAACCCAGAATTTCTGCAAGTTTACTATGTAAATCAGTATTAATGTTGTAAACATAGGCAACGAGCTGCATGGCAAAAATTATAAAAAGTGCCCACAAGAAAAACGGACTTATATTGTCTCTAATAATGGTTCTAGGAACTATTATTTTGGCATTAGAATAAAAAATAACAATCATAAAAAACAACACTATAGATTGCCATACCCAAAAGATTATTGGAAGTACAATATTCCAGGTCAAGGGTATGTAAAACAACAGCGTAAAGCCTAGTAATAACCATCCTAGAATATGTAATCCAGCGTAAATATAAGGTTTGAAAAAGGTTGGTGACATTGTTAATTGTTATTTTTATTGACAATATTACATTATATTTATACATAATATAAAATCAATCGCTCAAAATAGAGTTAGAACCTCTAAAAACCATTTTAGAACCGACGAGCCTTTTTTAAAATACATATTTAAAGCAGAATAAGTTCCATCGGTTCTTATGTTATATCTATCGATTGTCTTAAGGCCTTCGTCTATTGAAAATTTTTCGTTTGAGATATTTTAGTTCTTTTGTTCATATATAAATTGATAATTACACATTTTTCACAATGAATAAGCAATCCTTTTTAAGCATTCTCGCAGTAGCTGTTATGATCGCATCTTGCGGTAATAAAAACGACAAGTCGGCTCAGGCCGGAGGTGCACCACAAGTTAAAGAGTATAAAACGCTGACTTTACAGCAAAAATCAGCAACTTTAAATACAGACTTTCCTGCGAGTATTCAGGGACAGCAAAACATCGAAATCAGACCAAGAGTAGAGGGTTACATCGACAAGATTTTTGTAGATGAAGGAGCAGTCGTTAAGGCTGGACAACCTTTGTTTAAAATTAACGCTCCAGAATACGAACAAGAAGTTCGTACAGCAACAGCAAGTATAAAAA
>Ga0302173_10000533_pt1 | contig 20495 bp, 18 predicted proteins | sample I_Fen_N3_1_FD_198785 | JGI IMG/M metagenome (GOLD analysis project Ga0302173, IMG submission 198785) | Peat permafrost microbial communities from Stordalen Mire near Abisko, Sweden - I_Fen_N3_1 | ecosystem: Environmental > Terrestrial > Soil > Wetlands > Permafrost | place: Sweden: Abisko... | reverse complement strand
TAGTTCCTATCAGTTTTTCGCAAATAGAAATAATAGCAAGAAATCATGATATTAAGCATGAATGTGAAATTTGTGGAGCAGAAGCTAAGTATTATAGCTATGAAAAAGAAGAATGGGAATGTGAAAAATGTATAGATGAAGATGATGATATGATATCTGAATTTGATTATTGTAATTCTCCTAGAGATGGTGTTTGTGCTTATGAAGGAAGTAAAGAATCTGAAAATATATATCTACCAGGTAATAATAAAAAATATAAACTTTCTAAAAAGAAGATAAAAGAGCAAGATGGCTATGAAAACATATCAGCTTATGACGAAAACTTTTTTGAAGATTTATCAGATGTGGAATATGCATTTGATGATTTATTAAGTAAAAGTAAAAGTATTGTAAATAATGTATTTAATAAAGGAATATATTCTTTTGATATAACAGAATTAATAAGTAATCTATCGAAAGAAAATATATATGATATAGCTAAGTATCTTGGTATGACTAAAATATCAAGCTTAAATAAAAGTAAATTAATTGAAAAATTCCTTGATGAATATGAAGGACTAATCGAAGAAAGAATGTCATTATTTGATGAAGAAAGATATAAGTTTTTAAAGAGTTATGCAGATAATAATGGAGTGAAAATCTCTAAACAAATCGATGAAGAGACTTTATATAAAGTAGGATATTTTTTGCAAAATGGTATGCTTTTTTCGGCAGTTAAAGATGATGAGTCAGTAATATTAATGCCTGACGTTATTCAAAAGTTAGTTAAGGAAAAGAATAATATACAATATAGAAATATGATAAAGCTTAACAGTGAAGTAGTAGGTCTTTACAGAGGTATGAATAAAGCTTATGGTCTTCTTAAATTGAAGGATATAAAAGAAATATTTAAAAGATACAATATTGAAGAGTCAGAGAAATATAGAATAGAAGATGTAATAATGAAGGCAGAGGATTATTACAGAGAATATGAAGTTCAAGGAATATTTTTCATAAATTGTTATATAGACAATTGGGTAGAATTATTAAAAGAAGTAGAAAAACAAGTAAGTGCCGAATATACTATGATTTCAAAAGAAGAATTATTAAGTATGGAAGATGAAAATTATATTTATGAATCTAATTTTGGAAAAACATTTTTTAATGAATTCAGTAGTGTTTTTAATATGGATAAAGATATATTAGAAGGTTTAATGGAGTCATTATATTTAGAAATACAAGAAAGTGAGTTAAAAGATGTTATAACTGAAATATTAGAACAATTAGAGGATGATAATAAAGAAATTAAAGACTTTATGTATAATTGCGTTGGGAAGTTCTTAAAAGACATTAGATTATGGAAGTTTAAAGGTGCAAAACTTAACGAGAAAAAAGGAAATAGTATAACGAACGAAAAACAAAAGCTTATAAGACGAAATGATCCTTGTTATTGCGGGAGTGGCAAAAAGTATAAAGATTGCTGTGCTAAGAATGGGAATGTAATAAATTTGTTTTAGGCACATGTACTTGTTATTTTTTTGATTGTGCCCTAGATATATAAAAGAACATCAGAAATAATTAATTATAGCTGATGTTCTTTTGGTATAATGGATGTTAAAAAAATAGAAAGTCAGTATGCTAGTATATTTGACTTGTTATTTTCTTTCACATCCCTAAGAAGTACTTATTTATAAATATAGAAAAAGGTTAGTCTTTGCACAAATGCACATATTTCAACATATAATGGACTAATATCATTACATGGAGTTGAAAATGCGTGATATACGGGCTGATTTTAGCTGGAGGTAAGGGCAGTAGACTGTATCCTCTATCAAGAGCGGGGGAGCCAAAACAATTTTTAAAGCTTATTAACGATAAAAGCTTTTTAGTTAACACTGTTGATAGGATAATCCCAATAATAGATAGAGACAATATTTATGTTGTGACTAATATGGATTACAGAGAAAAAGTCAAAAATGAACTTGTAGGAATAAAAGATGAGAATATTTTTGTAGAGCCTGCTAATAAGGAAACTGCTACGTGTATAGGTTTATCTGCAGTAAAGCTCTTAAAACAAGATGCTAATGCAGTTATGGTTGTATTGCCATCAGATCACTATATTCAAGGTGAGAAGAGTTATATAGATACGTTATCTCAAGCAATAGAGATGGCTAATAAGAGAAGATGTATTGTTACACTTGGAATAGAATCAAGCAGACCAGAAACGGGGTATGGCTATATTGAAATGGGTGAGAGAACTACTGGAAATATACCAACTTATAAGGTTGCTAGGTTCACTGAAAAACCTAATTTAGAGGTTGCAAAAGATTTTATATTAAAGGGAACTTATTTATGGAATTCTGGGATGTTTGTATTTAGGGCAGATGTTATCTTGCGAGAGATAGAGAAGTATCTTCCTAAATTGCATAAACCATTGATGGAAATATATAAGAGTTTAGATGAAGAAAATGAAGATGAGGTTATAAAGGAACAATATGAACTTATAGATGGAATATCCATAGATTTTGGGGTTATGCAAAAAACTAGAAAGTCATATGTTATAAAATGTGATTTTAGCTGGGATGACATGGGGAGCTTTGGAGCTTTGAGTAGGCTTCTTGGAACCTATAGAAATAATAATATATCAAAAAACGTATATATAGATCAATGCGAAAATTGCTCTATATTTGGAGGCAAAAACTTAATAATTGGATTTGGAATAAAGGATTTAGTTGTAGTTGATGCTGGCGATGTCATACTTGTAATGGATAAAAATAAAGATCAGGAAATAAAAGACTTATTAAATAAGCTTAATGAAAATAATCAATATAATCAATTTTTATAATAAGGTATATGAAATAAAATAACAAGCCAAAATTAGACCAACAGAGTGACTTGTTATTTTTTTATTATGTCTAAATAAGCTGTTTCAAAATGTTAATAATTATTTTGAAACAGCTTATTTATTGTCCGCACAAAATACATATCGCATCTTTGGTCTATTATTTTATTTCATGTGCATAACTCTAAATGGTATAATAATATAAAGAATATTTGAATTAAAAGGTGGTATTTATGAAAGTAGATAACTTAAGAGAATTAAGTTTAACCAGCACATCAAAAGGCATGTTATATAAATGTATTGCAGACATTGAAGGAAAAAAAGTTTATATAAAAACAGGAACTAAGTTTAGAAATAAGTTATCTATATTAGAGCCAGTTAGAGTTAATTGGAAGCATAAAGTTAAAGAGAGTAACGTTAGAAGAGTTGTTTTGTATAGTAGATAAATATAAGGAACATTTATCAAAATATAGGATTGAATGTATTAAATATTTATTAGAAACTAGATATAATTATTTGATTGAAAGGAAAATAATATGATAGATAAATATATACTCATGTGTCAGCATGTTCCAGTGGGAGATTTGATTTATGATACGAATAATAAACAATTTAGTTTTAATAAATACGATAGTATTCAAGATAGAAAATATCTTCCTAGCAGAAAATGATTCTATTTATAAAACACCAATTCCTTTTAAAGTAGTACCGTATCCAAGTGAGTATAAAATTTTTGATGGAAACAAAGTGAAAAAAACATTACTTATGGAGAAATATAAAATAATTATTTTGTAAAGAAAGTAGATGAAATATATGATGAAAAAAGTTCCATATGGAGAATCAGATTTTAAAAAAATAATAAAAGAAAATTATCTTTTTGTTGATAAGAGCAAGTATATAGAAATCTTAGAAAATGATGCATCATATCAATTCTTTATAAGACCTAGAAGATTTGGGAAAAGTCTTTTTTTATCAATGCTTAGTAATTATTATGATGTTAATAATAAAGATGAATTCGAAGAACTATTTGGAGATTTGTATATAGGTAAAAATCCAACACCTAAAAAAACTTCTTATTTTGTGTTAAGATTGGATTTTGCGAACATTTCAACGAATCAAGATAAAGATAATTTGATAAAGAGTTTTGATATAAAAGTAGTAACAGCAGTAAATGATTTTTTGATTAGATATAAAGATTTATTAAATGATGAGAATGTAGAGAGCTATTTTAATGATGCTATAAGTGCAATTAGTTATTTATCTTTAAGATTGGCAAGATCTAAAAATAAGATACTGGTTCTAATTGATGAATACGATAATTTTGCAAATGATTTAATAACTTCTAATGAAAAGTTGTATTATGATGTAATTTCAAGCCAAGGTTATATAAGAACCTTCTATAAAAATTTAAAATCACTGACTAGCACAATTGTAGATAGAATATTTATGACAGGGGTTAGTCCTATTTTATTAGATGATTTAACTAGTGGATTTAATATAACAAAAAACTTAACACTTGATAGACATTATAATGAAATGTTGGGGTTTACAGAAGAGGAATTGAGATTATTAATAGATGAAAGTGAAATTAATGATTTTAATAAGGAAATCTTAATTTCTGATATGAAACAATATTATAATGGATATTTATTTAACGAAGATAGTGAGATTAGAGTATTTAATCCTAATATGGTTCTGTATTTCTTAGATAATTTAATCAAGAATAATAAGTATCCTAAAAATATGTTGGACTTAAACATAAAGACAGATTATAAGAAGTTAGAAAATCTAGCATTTAATTTTAAAGATGAAGAAACAATAGAAAGTATTTTAACCAATGAAGAAATTGATGTGAATTTGGTTGAACGATTTAATTTAGAGTACATGTATGACAATAAAGAAAACTTTATATCATTATTATTCTATATGGGTATGCTCACTATTAAAGAATCATTTCTAGGGAATATTACACTTAAAGTTCCCAATGTTGCAATGAAGGAAATATATTGGGAATATTTTAGAAGAAAGTTGTCAGAAACTAATAATTTTAAAATGGATAATACTAAAGTTAATAAAGCAATAAATGAAATGGCATTGAATGGAAAAAGCAATTTATTTATTGAATACTTGAAAGAATTTTTAGAGAATCTATCTAATAGAGATTTAATTAGATTTGATGAAAAATATATTAAAATTATCTTGTTATCTATTTTTATGAACAATGTATATATTGCAAATAGTGAATACGAAGTTGAAGATGGTTTTATTGATGTGCTGCTATCTAAAAATAAAGCATTTGAAGAAAGCATTAAATATGAATGGATGATAGAGTTAAAATATATAAAAGAAAAAGACAGAAACACTTTGGAAGAAATTAAGAAACAAGGATTAGATCAATTGAAAAGATATAGCAACAGTAGTAAATTATCCTCTTCATATGATAAAAAACATATGAAAAAACTATTGATTGTTGTAATTGGTAAAAAAGAAGTTGAATGGATTTTGGAATAAAGGATTTAGTTGTAGTTGATGCGGGAGAGGTTATACTCGTAATGGACAAAAATAAAGATTAGGAAATAAAACACTTATTAAGTAAGGCACATGAAAGAAAATAACAAGTTCAATATGCTATGCATACTAAACCTGTTATTTTCTTTCATGTGCCTAATATACATATTTATCATAAATTATTTATTGCAATCTAAGGGTATTATAGTAACACCTTTTTCTTGTAATTCATTAATATCAGTTTCTTTAATATTAGAATCTGTAATAAGATGCGAAATTTCTCTTATTTCTCCACTAGAGAAATTATGATGTTTTCCTACCTTTGAACTATCAGCTAAAACATAAACAGGGCCACTACAACGATTAATCATTTCATGATTAATTAATGTTTCCTGAAGAACGGAAGTGCTGATTCCTGAATCCGAGGATATTCCACTTACACCTAAAAAACATTTATTAGCTGTTATTTTAGAAAGAATATAAGTAGCAAATTCTCCGACTAAAGACTGTTTTCGTTCATAGACTTGCCCACCAGTTAATACTAATTCAATATTAGGACCAATAGTTGATTGAAGGGACTTACCATTGTTAGTTACTACATATACTCTTTTATTACCTAAGTATTCTAGTATTAAAAGTGCAGTTGAACTTGAATTTATAAATATAGTATCTCCATCCTCTATCAAATCAGCTGCGTATTTTGCAAGTATGTGCTTTGTTTCATTGGATGCTGAATTAAGTAAAGTTGCTTGAGGATTATTTTTAGTATCTATATTATTTACTAATTTTGCCCCGCCATAGTATCTAACTATTAAGCCTTCATCATCTAAAACTTGTAGGTCTCGTCTTAATGTAAGGGGAGATATATCTAATTTTTCTGCTAATTCATTAGTATTGATTGTTTCATTAGTGCCTAGATAATCTAAAATTCTTTCTCTTCTTTTAGATACTATACCGTGTGTTTTTTTCATATTGATCGCCACCTTTATATTATAGATATAATTTGGAAATACTTTTAGAATGAAAAAAAGTGAATGCTGAAAGAATTATTCCAATTATTATCTATAACAATTATAATACAAACATTCAAAAAGTTCAATTAAAACATTCAAAAATGAAATAATCATAAAAATATAAAAATAATTCAAAAAGCACTTGAATTATTTGAATGTTTAATGTAATATAAAGACATAAACAAACGAAAAGTTCAAACAAATGAAACATAAAGTTCAAAAATCATAGAACAGATGGTATTTAAATTAAATTGTAATCATAAACCATAGAACATAAAAATTAAAATTGTATAAAAAGAATAATAATTGAGAAAAAAGTATAATGTGAAGAAGGAGAGATTATAATGTCAAAAGTAAACGAAATCACAAGAGAGTCTTGGATATTAAACACATTTCCAGAATGGGGTACATGGCTTAATGAAGAAATAGAACATGAAGAAGTAAAACCAGGTACATTTGCAATGTGGTGGTTAGGATGTACAGGTATATGGGTTAAATCTGAAGGAAATGCAAATATATGTGTTGATTTATGGGTTAATACAGGAAAGAAATCAAAAGCAAATCCATTGATGGCAGCACAACATCAACATCAAAGAATGATTGGTTGTGTAGCAATGCAACCTAATTTAAGAAACTCAGTTTGTGTTATTGATCCTTTTAAAATTAAAGAAGTTGATGCGATTTTATCAACACACGATCATGGTGATCACATTGATGCTAATGTGGCTGCAGCAGTAATTCAAAATTGCTCTAAAGATGTTAAGTTTATTGGACCACAAGCTTGTATAGATCTTTGGTTAGGTTGGGGAGTTCCAGAAGAACAATGTATAGTCGTAAAACCTGGTGATGTAGTAAAAATTAAAGATACAGAAATTGTTGCGCTTGATTCTTTTGACCGTACTGAGCTTGTTACAGCACCCAAAGGTACAACATTAAAAGATAAAATGCCAAGAGATATGGATAAGTTAGCTGTAAATTATCTTTTCAAAACTCCAGGTGGAAACCTTTATCATAGTGGTGATTCACATTATTCTAATTACTATGCAAAACATGGTAATGACCACAAAATAGATGTTGCATTAGGATCATTTGGTGAAAATCCAAGAGGTATGACAGATAAAATGACATCTATCGATATGCTAAGAATGGCTGAATGTTTAAATACTCAAGTTATTATTCCATTCCATCATGATATCTGGACAAACTTTATGGCTGATCCACAAGAAATTGTGACTTTATGGAATATGAGAAAATATAGACTACAATATAAATTCAAACCATTTATTTGGGAAGTAGGAGGTAAATTCATTTATCCAAACGATAAGGATAAAATGGAATATCACCACGATAGAGGATTCCATGATGCATTTGCAATAGAACCGGATCTACCATTTAGATCAATGTTATAATAAGAATTCATAGAGGGTTAGAACTTAACCCTCTCTAAAATAAAATATGGAGGAGATCATAATGTTACAAGGATTAATTGATAAAAAGAGATATTCATTCCATGAAGGGTTTGATACTTGGGAGGAAGCAATAGAGGCTTCTTGTAAACCTTTAATAGAAGATGGAGCTATAGAAAGTGCTTATGTGGATGCAATAATAGGAAATGTGAAAAAATATGGTCCATACATAGTTATAGCGCCAAATATTTGTATACCACATGCTCAAGAAGGTGTTGTAGGAGTTAATGAAACAGCAATGTGCTTTATGAGAACTAAAAACCCAGTTCATTTTAGTGAAAGTCCAGATGAAGATGCAAGATTATTCTTTGTATTAGCATCAACAGATAATGAGGTGCATTTAGAGAATTTATCAAATATGGTTGGGTTAATAGAAGATGAATCAATCGTTGATAAATTACTTGAAGCTGAATCCAAAGAAGATTTAGACGCAATTGTTGAAATTTTAAAAGCAAAGGTTGTCTAAATAATAAAGGTTTAAATATATAAACAAATATAATTTTAAAATAATTTGTTAAATACAGGGGGAAGTAAAATGGATATATTAATCGGTATGTGGAGTTTTTTTCAAATAAATATTTTGACAAACCCAGCATTCTTTATAGGTTTTATCGTACTTATAGGTTATTTATTATTAAAACGTCCAATTTATGAAGCATTAGCAGGCTTTATAAAAGCAACAGTTGGTTATTTGATATTAAATGTAGCGGCTGGAGGACTTGTAAGTAACTTCCGTCCAATACTAGCAGGATTAAAAGATAGGTTTAATTTAACTGCTGCAGTTATTGATCCTTACTTTGGTCAAACAGCAGCACAAGCAGCAATAGAAGGTATAGGTAGATCCTTCTCGCTTATGATGATAGTACTATTAATAGCATTTATTTTTAACATAGTATTAGTATTGTTTAGAAAACAAACAAAAATAAGAACAGTATTTATTACAGGTCACATAATGGTTCAACAATCTTCAACAGCTTTATGGATGGTATTATTCTGTTTCCCAAATTTAGTTGATACACAAATAGTAATTATGCTTGGTTTATTACTAGGAACGTATTGGGCAGTATCATCAAATCTTACAGTTGAAGCAACTCAAGAATTAACTGAAGGTGGTGGATTTGCAGTTGGTCACCAACAAATGTTTGGTATTTGGCTTACAGATAAAATTGCAGGGAAAATTGGTAATAAGGAAAAATCAATAGAACATCTTAAATTACCAGGATTTTTACAAATATTCAATGATAACGTAGTTGCAACAGGTATTCTAATGATGTTATTCTTCGGAATAATTATGGGAATATTAGGGCAAGACTTATTACATCAAATAGATAAGACTGGATTCGCAGCTAATAGAAACTTCTTCTTTTATATAATGGAAAAATCATTAAACTTTGCAGTTTACTTAAGTATATTACAACTTGGAGTTAAAATGTTCGTTGGAGAGCTTACAGAATCATTCCAAGGTATTTCAAATAAAATATTACCAGGATCAATGCCAGCTGTTGACTGTGCAGCAACTTATGGATTTGGGCATGCTAATGCAGTAACAATTGGTTTCTTATTTGGAGCACTAGGACAATTTATATCAATTATAGGATTAGTAGTATTCCAAAGCCCAGTATTAATAATCACAGGATTCGTACCAGTATTCTTTGATAATGCAACTTTTGCAGTATTTGCAAATAGAAAAGGTGGATTAAGAGCAGCTTGCATAATTCCTTTCGTATCAGGCATTATTCAAGTATTAGGTGGAGCATTTGCAGCTTGGTACTTTGGATTAGCAAAATTTGGAGGATGGCATGGAAACTTCGATTTTGACACAGTATGGCCAGTAATCGGAGTATTAATGAAGAATTTCCAATATGTAGGTCTTGGAATTGCAGTTATAGCATTACTTGCAATACCACAATTTCAATATAGGAGAAATAAAAAGGGTTATTTCCAAATAGCAGAAGATTATGATGAATATCTTAAAGAAATAGAAAAAGCATAAATTGAAATAAAAAAATAAATTAAGAGGATGTGTGTGAAAATGTTAAAAGTAATAGCAGCTTGCGGAAGTGGAATGGGTTCTAGTCAAATAATAAAGATGAAAATAGCTAAGGTTTTCAAGAAGTTAGGAATAGAAGTATCAATTCAACACAATAGTGTAGGAGAAGCTAAAAGCCAAGCATCAAGCTTTGATGTAGTATTTTGCTCAGAAGTCTTAAAATCGAATTTCAAAAGAGCAGAAGATTCAGGAACTATAATCATAGGATTAAGAAATATCTTGTCAGAACAAGAAATGGAAGAAAAAGTTCTAGATCAAATAGTAAATAAAAAATAATTGAAAAATTGAACTTTATCTAAGGGTTGTGAAAGAAAATAACAAGTCAAATAAACTAGCATACTGACTTGTTATTTTTTATAACATCTATTATATAAAGAATATAGAAATATAAAAATTAAGATAGGTTAACGCCTAATGTAGGATGAGGTGAATGGAATATGAAAATTATAAAAAGGCACTTGGATGAAATGTATCGTGCATATGTGGCAAGTTCAATGGATATAGATGGTCAATTAAATTTGCTAGTAGCTTCTGAAGAAAAAGGATATCCTTGTTATGCATATAGTGGTAAAGATTTTAGTCATCGCCATACAGTTTGGGAGAATGGTGGAGGATGCATGTCAATTATTCCTATTCCAAATCGTAAGAATGAATTCTTGGCTGTTCGTGATTTTTATTTAAAGGAAAGTCCAAGTGGTGCTCGTTTAGTATGGGGACATTTAGTAGATGGAGAATGGGTTATTGAAACTGTTATTAAACTACCTTATCTACATCGTTTTGACATATGGGACGTTGATGGAGAAATATATTTTATTGGAGCTACCATAGCAGATGTCAAAGAATCTAAAGATGACTGGAGCAACTCAGGAACTATCTATTCTGCTAAATTACCAGAAGTATTAACTGATGGGTTAGATCTTAAAGTTCTTAAAAAAGGTTTATTTAAAAATCATGGATATATTCGTCATATGGTAGATGGTAAGCCACGTGGTACATTTGGCTGTGAACAGGGAGTATTTGAAGTTATCCCAAGTAAAGATGGGCAGTGGCAAGTTAATCATTTAATGGAAGGTAAGATTAGTGAAGTTGCTTGGTGTGATTTGGATGGCGATGGCCAAGATGAGCTTATGACGATTGAACCATTCCATGGAAATTCAATGAAGATTTATAAGTTTATTGATGGAAAGTACACTGAAATTTATACTTATCCACATGAAATTGATTTTGCTCATACTTTAGTAGGGACAACCCTTTGTGGTGTGCCAAGTTTTGTTGGTGGTGTAAGACGTGTGGAATCAGAATTATTCTATATCCAATGGGTTGACGGAAAATGTCAGGAAACAATTATTGAAAAGGGCGCTGGTCCAGCGAATGTATCAGTAATCAATTTGAAAGATTGTGATTTAATTCTCTCAGCTAGTCATACAAAAAATGAAGTGGCAGTATACACTGTGGTATAAATATCAATTGTCAATTAAGGAGGCAACTCCGAAGGAGTTTGAAAATTGAGCATTGAAAATTAATAATTACGAGCATGGTTACTATAAAAATCCATGCTTGAAATTTATTGAAAAGTTTACTTAGATATAAGTTCAAATCAGACTAAAATAGTATGAATAAATTCGCAAGGAGGATATTAAATGCTAGAAAAATTAAAAAAAGAAGTTTATGAGGCAAATATGCTTTTACCTAAATATAAATTAGTAACATTTACATGGGGAAATGTATCTGCAATAGATAGAGAATTAGGACTTATCGTAATTAAACCATCAGGTGTTGATTATGAAAAAATGGGGCCAGAAGATATGGTAGTAGTTAATTTATCTGGAGAAGTAGTCGAAGGAAAATATAAACCATCATCAGATACACCTACACATGTTAAATTATATAACGACTTTCAAGAAGTTGGAGGGATCGTGCACACTCATTCAAGATGGGCAACTATATTTGCTCAAGCAGGGAAGTGCATTAAACCATATGGAACAACTCAAGCAGATTATTTTTACAATGAAATTCCTTGTACAAGAGATATGACTCCAGAGGAAATAAAAGTAGATTATGAATATAACACTGGAGGAGTTATTGTTGAAGCGTTTAAGAACTTAAATCCAACACATGTACCAGCTGTCTTAGTTAAGAATCATGGACCTTTTACATGGGGAAAAGATGCTATGGATGCAGTTCATAATTCAGTTGTATTAGAAGAAGTGGCAATGATGGCTTGGAATACAGAAGTGTTAACAAAACATACTGTTGAAACTATGCCAAAAGAATTAATAGAAAAGCACTTTATGAGAAAACATGGACCTAATGCTTATTACGGTCAATAAGGCACATTTTTAGAAAGCTGGTGATTATATGAAAGAGTACACATTGGGATTATATGAAAAATCTATGCCTAACTATTTGACTTGGGAAGAAAAGCTGAATTGTGCAAGAGAATGTGGTTTTGATACTGTTGAAATAAGCATAGATGAAACAGAAGAAAAATTATCAAGATTATATACGTCTAAAGGCGATAGAAAAGCTATTGTTGAATCGATGTTTAAGTGTGGTGTTGAAATTAGAACTATGTGTCTTAGTGGACATAGAAAATATCCGTTAGGAAGTATGGATGAAGCTACCAGAATTAAAGGTATGGATATAATGAGAAGAGCTATTGAATTAGCAGATGATTTGGGAATTAAAATAATTCAATTAGCAGGATACGATGTTTATTATGAAGAAGGAAATGAACAAACAAGAAAGTATTTTGAGGAAAATTTAAGAAAAGCTACAGAAATGGCTGCTAGTAAAGGTGTTATTCTTGCCTTCGAAACAATGGAAACTGAATTTATGAATACAATTGAAAAGGCTATGAAATTTGTTGAATTAGTTGATTCGCCATATCTTCAAGTTTATCCTGATTGTGGAAACATAACTAATGCAACTTTAGAAAAGGGTACTAGTGCAATAGACGATTTTTCAAAAGGAAAAGGTCATATTGCAGCAGTTCATTTAAAGGAAACTGTACCAGGAAAATTTAGAGAAATTACTTTTGGTACTGGACATGTAAATTTTGAAGAAATAATAAAGAAATCATGGGAGCTTGGAGTAAGAAAGTATACTGCAGAATTTTGGTATGTTGGAAATGATGATTGGAAAGAAGTAATTAAGAATACAAAAGTTTTTATGGATGAAAAGTTCAAAGCTGTTTTAGGTTAGAATTTCAAATAATAAAAATTTGAAAAAATATATATGTTCATAAATAAAAAAACAAAAACATAAAACAATATAAAAATATAACAATTTATTGGAAACATGCGCCTTTAGATGATTTTTATGGTTAAAAACAATAGAATGGGTTGGTGAAAAGATGAATAAACAAGAATTAATTTCTATATCAAAGGAAGTTAAAAAAAATATTATTGAAATGATTTATGAATCAAAGTCTGGGCATCCAGGAGGTTCATTATCATGTGCAGATATAATTACTTATTTATATTATGAAAAAATGAATGTAAATGTTGAAACGCCAAAAGATGCTAGTAGAGATAGATTTGTTTTAAGCAAAGGGCATGCAGCACCAGCTCTTTATGCTGTACTTGCAGAGAAAGGATATTTTCCTAAGGAAGAGTTAAATAAACTTAGAAAGATCGGAGCACTTCTTCAAGGTCATCCAGATTCTAAACATATAAATGGAGTTGATGTTTCAACAGGCTCATTAGGGCAAGGAATATCAAATTCAGTAGGAATGGCATTAGGGCTTAGAAATCAAAAAAACAATGCAAAAGTATATGTGATGTTAGGAGATGGTGAACTTCAAGAAGGACTAGTTTGGGAAGCTACAATGGCAGCAGCACATTATAAATTAGATAATTTAGTTGCTATTATTGATAATAATGGTCTTCAAATTGATGGTAAGAACGAAGAAGTAATGGGAATTGATCCTTTAGATAAAAAATTTGAAAGCTTTGGCTTTAATGTTATTGCTTGCGAAGATGGTAATGATTTTGAAAAAATCCATGAAGCATTTTCAAAAATAGATGAAGTTAAAGGAAAGCCAAGTGTTATTATTGCAAAGACTGTAAAAGGTAAGGGTGTTAGCTTTATGGAAAATAATGCAGGATGGCATGGGCAAGCTCCGAATGAAGAAGAAAAAAATAAAGCATTAAGTGAGCTTGAAAGATAGGAGGAATTTTTTTATGGGTAAGGCAACGAGAGAATCATATGGAATGGCATTATTAGAACTTGGACACGAAAATGATAAGATAGTGGTTTTAGATGCAGATCTTTCAAAATCAACTAAGACAAATGGTTTTAAAGAAGAATTTAAAGATAGATTTTTTAATGCAGGAATTGCAGAACAAAACTTAATGGGGATGGCAGCTGGATTTGCAAATGTAGGAAATATACCTTTTGCAAGTACTTTTGCTGTGTTTGCAACAGGAAGAGCTTTTGAGATAATTAGAAACTCAATTTGTTATCCTAAAGTGAATGTTAAAATAGCAGCAACTCATGCTGGAATAACAGTTGGTGAGGATGGAGGATCACATCAATCAATTGAAGATATTGCACTTATGAATTCACTTCCTAATATGACAGTAATAGTACCAGCAGATCATAGAGAAGCAATGGCAGCAACAAAGGCGGCAGCAGAATTTGATGGACCTGTTTACTTAAGATTTGGAAGATGTAATACAGAAGATATATTTGACGAAAATTATAAATTCGAAATTGGTAAAGGTGTTCAAGTAAGAGAAGGTAATGATGTAACGATTATTGCAACAGGAATGATGGTTCAGAAAGCTATTGAAGCTTCAAAAGCACTAGAAGATCAAGGAATTAGTGCAAGAGTTATAAATATCTCAACTATAAAGCCAATAGATAGAGAATTAATTATTAAAGCAGCAAAAGAAACAAAAGGTATAGTTACAGCTGAAGAACATTCAATTATAGGTGGACTTGGTGCTATGGTGTCACTAGTTGTATGCGGTGAATGTCCAACAATGATTAAAATGGTAGGAATTAAAGATACATTTGGAGAGTCAGGAACGCCAAATGAATTAATGGAAAAGTATAAATTAACTAGTGAAGCAATTATTGAAGAAGTAAAAGCGATATTAAAATAATAGTTGAAGTTAGTAAAACAAATTAAAGGTGTAAATAATAATTACCAATATATATAATCAAATTTAAAAGTGTTTTAGGGGAAAAAATTTATATTAAAAATAGGAGAGTGGTTATAATGAAAATATTCGTAGATACAGCCAATATAGAAGAAATTAAAAAAGCTAATGCTTTAGGTGTTATTTGTGGAGTAACAACTAATCCATCACTTATTGCTAAAGAAGGCAGAGATTTTAAAGAAGTAATAAAAGAAATAACAAGTATAGTTGATGGACCAATCAGTGGTGAAGTTATTTCAATGCAAAGTGAAGAAATGGTTGTTGAAGCTCGTGAAATAGCTAAGATGCATAAAAATATGGTGGTTAAAATTCCAATGTGCGAAGAAGGTTTAAAGGCTGTTAGTATTCTTCATAAAGAAGGAATAAAAACAAATGTAACTTTAATTTTTTCTGCACTTCAAGCGTTACTTGCAGCAAGAGCAGGAGCAAGTTATGTAAGCCCATTTTTAGGAAGATTAGATGACATTGGAAGTGTTGGAATTACACTAATTCAAGATATTGCAGAAATATTTGAAATTCATGCAATAGATGCAGAAATCATTTCCGCAAGTGTTAGAAATCCAATCCATGTGTTAGATTGTGCTAAGGCAGGTTCTCATATAGCTACAATACCATATGGTGTAATAGTTCAAATGATAAAACATCCCCTTACTGATGCTGGAATTGAAAAGTTTTTAAAAGATTATGAAGGTATGAAAAAGTAATAAATAAACTAGAAGAATATTTGCATAAAAATAATTAATATACATTGCAATATATATTAATAAAAAGAAAATGTCTCAACATGATTATTAAAGTCATATTGAGGCATTTTTTCTATTTAATTTAAAAGTAATGTGAGGATATGCTTTTGTTATGGATATGTTAATAGGGATTTAATATTTAGTTAAAAGAGAAAATATAAGTACAAAATAATATGAATTTTGATAAAATGTAACAAACAAAAAATGTTTAGTGATATAATAAATTAAGTGAATTAATGTAAAAAAAGTACTAAATTAGATTACAATAAATATTTAGTTGAAACATGCTTACGTTGAGATGAAATTAAATGGGGGGGATAATTATGGTTAAAAAACTTAAATTGGGAACAAAAATTAGTATTATTATAGCAACAATAATATTGATGTGTTATGTTGGTGTATTTTCAACAATATTAGTACAACTAAAATCAAAAAGCATAAGTGATAGTGAAGCTTTAGCTAAGGAGGTATCATTATCATATACAACTCAAATTACAGGTCGATTTGAGAAATTAGAAGTTATAACGAAAGATTTAAAAAATGCAGTAACTAAGCAAATAAAATTTGGAACACAAAATAGGGAACTTGTTATTGGAATGCAAAAAGAAGTATTAGATATGAATCCTGAGGTGTTTGGAATAACAGTAGCCTTTGAACCAAATGCCTTTGACCAAAAGGATGATAATTATAAAGGGAGAAAAGAATTCTCAGAAACCGGTATGTTTATACCATATGTAAGCAGAGGAGAAAAAGAACTAGTAGTTGAGGCTGCATATAATGATGAAACAGAAATGACATGGTATAACAAGCCTAAGGAATTGAAAGGTACATATATTACAGAACCTACAACTTATGAAGTTAATGGCAAAGAAGTTCAAATGACATCCTTAGCTATACCGATATTAAATGATAATGGGAATTTCTTAGGGGTAATATCAATAGATTATAAACTTGACACTTTAGAACAGATTGTATTAGAGAAAACACCTCTTGGAGGAACCGTTGATTTAATATCAAACAAAGGGATTTATATAGCAAGTGGTGAAGATTCTAGTTTGAAGATGAAAGATGCTAAAGAAAATGGTGCTGTATGGGCTAAAATTATAAGTGAAACTTCACAAGGAAAAGAATTTTATACTTATGGGAATTCAGTTAAAAAAGGCCAAGAAGTATTAATGGTTGCCTATCCAGTTAATTTAGAAAATACTAATACTAATTGGATTTTGTGTAGTCAAATTCCAAAGGACAAAATATTGGAGGGTTATAATAAAATATTTAATGTAATTATTATTGCAGCAATAGCATCATTGATTATAGTGATTTTGGTAATATGGCTTGTAATTAATAAGATGACAACAGGTATAAAGTATGCAGAAAAACAAATGGAGATATTAGCTAAAGGAGATCTTACAATAGAATTAGATGAGAAGTACTTACGAAAAGAAGATGAGATAGGAAAAATGTTTAAATCTATGAGAGAAATGCAAAAATCTTATAGACATATAATAACTGGAGTTAAGAATGAATGTAATATAGTATTAGGTTCTATAAATGTCACTAAAGAAAAAATAGAGGACTTAAATACTAGAATTTCTGATGTATCTGCAACGACAGAAGAATTATCTGCAAGTATGGAAGAAACCGCAGCTTCAACAGAAGAAATAAATTCTTCGTCAGAAAAGATGGAATTTTTAATAAAAACGATGGGTTTAAGTGTAGAAGATGGAGAGAAAACTGCAAAGGAAATTGAAGAAAGAGCTATAAGACTTAAATCTGATGCAATGAAATCACAAGAAAGATCTAACGACATAACTTCAGAAATGCAAGAAAACTTAAAAATAGCAGTAGAAAAATCGAAGTCAGTAAATAAAATTAATGAATTAACATCTAGAATATTACAGATCACGGATCAAACAAATTTATTAGCATTGAATGCAGCAATAGAATCAGCAAGGGCAGGGGAAGCTGGTAAGGGATTTGCAGTGGTTGCAGATGAAATAAGAAAACTTGCTGAGACTTCAAAAGAAACTGCTATAGAAATTCAACAAATAAATAAAGAAGTAGTTGTAGCAGTAAATAATCTTAAAGAAACTTCAGCCGAAGTTATTGATTTTATTGGAACTCAAGTAGCTGAAGATTATGATAAGCTTGTTAACACAGGCGAACAATATAAAAATGATGCTATAGTATTCAATGACTTAGTTAGTACTATAGGTGAAATTTCAGATAAATTAATTAAGTCAACTGAAGAGATTATTACATCTATAGATGAAGTTGCACAAGCAACAAATGAAGGGGCAACAGGAACAACAATAATTGCAACTAAATCAAATGAAGTAGTTAACTTAAGCGAAGAAGTAGTAGAGCAAACATATAAGACAAAAGGAAGTGTAGACAAGCTTTTAGAAGTAGTATCAATATTTAAAATTTGAAAGCATTTATAAATAAAAAATAGTAAAAAAAGGTTATCTTAAAATAACATTTTGGGGTAGCCCCTTATTATTAAGAATATATATATATGTATTTTGACTGTGAATAGAGTAAATTATGCTTAAATTCTTGTTTTTGCTAGTCTAGTTTAATCAGCTAAGATTTTTGATAATTGTGGGTATTTGTACAAATAATATTTGTACAAATTAATCATTAAGGTGTTGTAAATTTGAAGTTAGAGTATTATTATAAGAGTATAGAAAAAATTTTAATTGTATTAAAAAATTATCATATAAAAAACTGAAATTTGTAAATTTAAAATAATTAAAATATAGAGGATGTGTTTAGATTTTGATGATGAATACTCACAAGACTATGGGTGAGAACATTATAAAATATGCTAATACAAAAAGTGTTTATTTGATTAATAATAAAAGGTTCGTATGGGGGAATGTTAAACCTGATTGTGCACCTAAATATAAATTTAAAAAGCATTATTATGATGAAAGTATAGATATGATAGTTGAAAAAATTATATATTTATCTTCATTAACATTAGAAGATGTTAATTATAATATGACTGTTGGAAAATTTAGTGAAGAGCTTGGAGTAGTATGTCACTTTTTATGTGATTTTTTTTGTGCTCCACATTACTACAGATGGGAATTTAAAAGCACTAGTGCTGTAAAACAGCATATGACGTATGAAAATAATTTGGCTAAATTAGCTAAGAATTTTAAACCAACAGGGATTATAAATACTAATATTGAACCAAGTGATGTAAAAGATTTTATAGTACAATTACAAAAACAATATGATGGAATATTAGATTATGAAAATGATTTGACATTTTCATATTATGTTTGTGATAGTGTATTAAATATGATTCTAGAAAATGTATTCTTAAATGATAATAAAGTAAGTAAAGCAATTTAATATCATGTAGACTAAATATCTTGAAATAGTTTCGAAATTATTTTAGGATATTTTTGTTTTTTAGATAGTTTGTTTATGTAATTTTAATAGAAAAGTAGAAATTAAATTAAATTTTAAAAATTATTTTTATGAAATTCTTATATTAACATTGACATAAGAATATATAAGTATGGTAGAATTATAAATTATAGTAATAAATGAACGGTTAGAATTAAAGGACATGGGAAATAAAAGTATGGATTGTTAAAAAATAGATTAGTTGTTGGTTGTTGGTTGTTAGATTCTTATATAAATTATATAAGTTTACATAAAATAAAAGTCAAATATTAAATTATTGAAGTAGGAGAAAATGTATATGGATAAGAATAAAAATATATCTATGGCTGTTATTAAAAGATTGCCTAAATATTATAGATATCTTGAAGAACTTATGAAAAATGACGTGGATAGAATTTCATCAAAGGAATTAGGTGAAAAAATAGGTTTCACTGCATCTCAAATTCGTCAAGATTTAAATTGTTTTGGGGATTTTGGTCAACAGGGATATGGATACAATGTTAAAGAACTATATACCCAAATTAGTTCTATATTAGGGCTAGATAGAGGATATCAAGCAGCACTAGTGGGTGCAGGGAACATAGGTCAAGCAGTTTCAAATTATTCAAGATTTGAAAACTTAGGATTTAGAATAACAGCTATATTTGATGCAAATCCTAAATTAATAGGAATGAAGATTAGAGATGTAGAAATAATGGATATAGATGAAATGACAGCAAGCTTAGATGAACATAAAATTGATATAGGAATAATCTGTGTACCAAGAAAAAATGCACAAATTGTTGCTGATGAATTAATAAAGGGCGGAGTAAGAGCAATATGGAATTTTGCACCTGTAGATTTGGTGGTTCCAGATTATGTTAAAGTAGAAAATGTACATTTAAGTGAAAGTTTGTTAACGTTAATTTATTTATTAAATGAAAGTGATAATTAAAGCTTAAATTTTATTCATTATTAATGTATGAATAAAGTAACAAGTCAGTATGTTACAGCCTATAGAGGGAAAAGTAGTATGCTGACTTGTTTTTTTAAAATATACATTGATAAAAATTTATCTTATTTACGCATAAAAGAATCAAAATAGAATGTAATTAATTAAAAAACTTGTATTAAAGTATAATATTTTATTGCAAATAAATTAAGTACGTATTATAATTTTAATTAGGGTTTTAGAAACTCAATGTTTTTTTAGATTCATTTGTTATATTATTAACAAATGAATTAAAAAATATTATGAATAGTGAGAAAATTAAAAAAATAAATAAGCAAGTTTGAAGGAGGACCTTAACATGGAATTAACAAA
>Ga0302173_10000531_pt1 | contig 20529 bp, 11 predicted proteins | sample I_Fen_N3_1_FD_198785 | JGI IMG/M metagenome (GOLD analysis project Ga0302173, IMG submission 198785) | Peat permafrost microbial communities from Stordalen Mire near Abisko, Sweden - I_Fen_N3_1 | ecosystem: Environmental > Terrestrial > Soil > Wetlands > Permafrost | place: Sweden: Abisko... | reverse complement strand
CAAACATAAGTCAGAAGAAGAAAAAAGGTCGAACAACTGAATGTACGACCTTAAGTGTCCGTGGGCGTTGAGGTAAATGAACCTTTACCCATATTCTCCTACTTATCAATATGTTGAAATTTTTGTAAACTTAATTGTTACGAATTAGTCCCAAACTTATTACCTTTTGTTTGGCTACTTTTGGCTTCATAGTGTCATGTAATTATTTCTAGTGCAAAATTAGACATTATATTTGGGATTGACAAATATAAATATACTTTTTCTGCAAATTGTATATTCTAAGAACTATTAAAAGAAAAAAGGAGTATTTATGAACCTCCTTTATTACTCTATTTAAATTCAGTTATTTATGCCTAAATATCCCATATGGGGTACGAATTAGGAAATGTACTAAAAAAGATAATTTTTGATTGACAATGATTTCTGGTTGTCTGCTAAACTTTCAGGTTCAAACATACACAACCTTTTTAACATGTACAAGTGCCATATTATTACATATTTATATATTGTGCAAGATGCCAGCGTTTCTATATATAGAAACGCTGGCACCCGTGTACTAAATTTTGATCAATCAAAAAGAAGAAAATTAATCTTTGCTGCACCTTCAATGCATTGATATTTGTATTGACAATGACATTGAAGTTCTGAATAAGTTTGGAAATTGAAAAGCACATGTGCTATAGTCCAACGTTGCAATCAATGAATGAGAGAACTTAGATTTTGCTCATTCATATAATACTTCGATTACTGAGATTCAAAAAATACACTTTTTGAGTCCATCGTTTTTTTTTTCTAATATTATTCTCTTTCTTTGTATTTAAAGAATAATCTCAACAGTATTTTACAAATAAACTATATGTTATGGATTTGATAATTGCATACATTGGATTTTTACAAGCCTTGATTGCTGTAATTTTGATTTTGACTAAAAAGCCGTTAAGAATCGCTTACATAATTCTTTGTGTTCTAATACTAGTTTTTGCTGTGATGTTTGGTTTGGATATTCTTCAATACTATAATATTATACCGGCAAAAAGGACAGTTATATCATTATGTCTAACCATGTTGTTTGCACCATTATTTTATTTGTATTCAAAATATATAACTAAAAATTTTGATGAATTCAATCAACGCGACTATTTACACGTTTTACCATCACTACTTTTACTTTTCACCTTTCTATTTTTAAAAGCTTTACCAGCTAACAGTTCTGTGTCTTTCTTGTCTCTATTTGAGAAATATAATTGGATAAAGATTTCTTTTGGATTCCTTTTTCAAATGCTTTTTGTTGTATATACAATTTCTGCATTGAGAATTGTAATACGATTTAAGAAACAAACTAAACACTACTATTCATTCAATTCCTATAAAATAAGTCTAAACTGGTTGATCGCGATGATAGTTTTGTTTTTCATGATTATAGCATTGATTATTATCAGTAGTATTGTTTATGAAACGAATAATATTTACTCTGATGTCATTATATTCAGACATTTAACTGAAGTGTTTTATGTGTATATATTGGGGATCTGGGGATTTAATCAAAATCAGTTAAACTCTGGAACTGAAACTGTTTCAGGCAACAACGATGAACTAATGATTGAAGACTCAACGTCAGGAAAATATCAAAAATCAGGACTTAAAGGCGATGTTGTGAAGAACCACATACAAACTTTGTTACTTTGCATGCAGGATTCAGAGGTATGGAAAGATTCTGAGTTATCTATTTCTAAATTGGCAAATCAAACATCCATACCCAAATATCATATTTCAGAAGTCTTGAATGAGCATCTTGGTAAAAGTTTTTATGTTTTTGTAAATGAATACCGAATTGAATACGCAAAAAAACTTTTAATGGATAAAAAATACAATAATTGGTCAATTTTAGCCATTGCTTATGAGTGTGGCTTTAATTCTAAGGCGGCATTTAATAGCTTTTTCAAAAAACAAACTCAGCTTACACCTAGTGAATTTAAGAAATCTTCAACAGAACACTCTTAAATATTTATTTCGACCCTCCATTATTTGTACATTTGATCCGGGAGTAATATGTTGATTATTAGTATCCCCAATATAAATGTACATCCTTGCCGATTTATTTGAACATACTTTTTTATTGGGAAAATAAATTGAGACATATTTCTTTTTCATGGTTGATACTTTTGGCTATCGAAATTAAAGTGAGCAATTGATAATTGTAATTTTGATTTCGGCACCTAGCATTTGTATTAACAAATATTTTTTACCATGAAAAGAATTCTCAATTTATTTCCAAATGACAGCTAAAGTATTATGAACGCAAATCATCAAATTTAGCTAACAATCAATTAAATCAAAAAAAATATTATGAAAACAAGATTAATCTACCTATTATGTGCATTCTTCATTGTATCATTCACAAATGATATCTATGCACAAAAAGTAAAATCAAATCAGAAATCAGAATCAACAGATTCATTAACAGTCTCAACTTCGAACAAAAAAGAAGAAAAGAACCGCAATGAGATGCTTAATGCATCTTCACCTTCTCAACCAAGACAAATCAATATTGGTATTCCTGCAGGAGGTGATCTTCTTATTATGGAAAACGGTGTACCTGGAGTTTATAGCTTTTTCCCACAGATTGTTACTTCGGTATGGAAGTACGACAGTAATATTGGACGAATTGGGTTACTTTCACTTGCTGAAGGAGCTCTTACTTTTGGTAAAATTGGGTTTTGTGTGGATTCGTATGACAGGGAACCCGGATCAAAGTTTAAAGGTTTTTTTCAAGCAAAAGTAAATAGCTTTGGATCTTTGGTTTACAGTGGTAATATCTCCGGACCGATTGGTACGAAAGGTTGGGGGTATATACTCGGGATGCATGAAACTTATGGACAAAAGAATGGGATTAACAGAGGTTATGACCGTTGGTCCGACGAGAGAATGGAAATGTTCAAAGCCGGTATCTCTAAAAAATACAAAAATGGAAATGTGAACATTCTGTATAAACATGCCAAAGAATATTTAGATCTCAGCAACAACCTGCCGTTTGTTTATCAAGGGAACGGTAAATTTACCGAAATGCCCGGATTTAATTTAGGTATGGATAGTTATATTTTAGGAAGTGGGAACATAGCCTATGCAGATGCAAATACAAAAGCGTCTGTAAAATATAATTTAGGAGATGATAAAGCGAATTATACAACTTCAGATGCAATCTATTTGAATGGGAATCATAAATTTAAGAATGGATTTAAACTGATGTATACATCAATGTATATGCATTCACTATCTCCTTTTCAAGTTCAGTTTCCGTTAAGCTTGGGAAGCGCTTCAACTGATGCTGCAAATCAATTCTATATGCATGGAACTACTACAGCCTACACTGGTATTGCTCAACAGGTAGTTAATGAATACATTGAACCAACCGAGATAAACACTTCACTAACCCGTATGGAACTTACAAAAAAATATGGTGATCATAATCTAAGACTTGGTTTGACTGAGCAGTACTATGCTACAGGCATGCAAAAGACAAACATGTCCATGTATTATCAAACTGCAACAGCTGCTCCGCAGTTATTGGATTGGAAGATCTATTATCCAACTTATCACATGTTCGTTCCAGCTACTAATGCAGACGGAATCGTAACGATACCGGGCAGCGAGGGTAAAGTTACAACAAACAAAACAGCCTTATACCTCTCGGATGATTTCAAAATAGGTAAAATTTTTGATATCACGGTGGGTGGCCGCATCGAAAAGGAAGATGACCAGGATACTCATGATCAATATGCGAATTCCTATGTTTATGATAGACCGCTTATGGTTACCAATTTCAAGAACAAATTTAATAAAGTGGGCGTGGCAAGTTTTGTAGCAAAAGTCACCAACGACTTTGGTTTCTTAGGCGATATTACGTATAACGATTACTTTAATAAATACTATGATTATCCGGATGCTCAAAAAGATGTTTTGGGAAATCCAATTGCAACTACAACTTCAATTACAAATGCGAGTGGAGCAACATTGTCAGTTCCTGTAGCTCAGACAACAATGGCTAAGTCAAATCAAATCAAAGTGTTGTTTTTAGGTGCAGGTATTTACTATAATCATGGTGATTTATTAAGTGTTGTTTCAAAAGTAACAAGTAGTCAAAAGCTAAATAATATTACTAGTATGGATATTTATGACCCATCTGATGTAAATCATATTACAAAGATGAATGTTAATCCTATTATTTACGATATCAAAACACTGGGTTGGACTACTGACATTGTAACAAGTCCGTTTAAAAATTTCAATTTGCACTATCTGCTTACATTACAAAATCCACAATACCAAAGATACAGCGTAAGTGCTTTCGGAGCAACCTATTCGTACAATAATAATACTGTTCCTGCATTGTCGAAAGTGTTGATGGAAATTGACCCAAGTTATAAATTGGGGGACTTTAAAATTTGGGCTAGCATGCGCTATTTCGGTAAACAATATGGCAACCTTAGCAATTCAATTTATTACAACGCTTGGTGGGAAAACTTTGCCGGAGTTGATTATCGTTTGAGCCGTAATTGTGATATGAAATTACAAGTAGTGAATTTCTTGAATCAAAAAGGAATTAGCGGAACTTTGCAGGGAGCTGACCAGATAACAACAGCATTGGAACCTTCTTATATAGGAAAAGTCATGACTGCAAATGCCATTCGTCCACGTACAATAGAATTCACTGTAAATTTCAAACTATAATCAGAAATAAGGTATAAATAAGTTGAGAATCCCTATTTTTCAAAGTTCTTCGTTACTGACAAAGGACTTTGAAATAAGGGTTTTAGAATTAGAAAACAAAAATTAAAAATTAAAAAATTATATGTCATGAAAAAATTAAATTTATTTTTTGCTGTCTTAGTATGCAGCTTAGTATTTTCTATTGGAGCAAAAGCTCAGGCTTCGGGCGACTTTTTTATTGGAAAATGGGATGTATTATCAACTGGTCTGCCTAGTGGGGATGCAAAAAGTGTTGTTACCTTTGAAAGAAAAGATGGAAAACTGATTGGGACAATGGCTGAACAAGGAAAACCGAATGTCAACGTATTCAGAAAGGTAGAAGAAAAAGAAAATTCTGTAACCGCCTACTTTACTGCAAGTGGTTATGATGTATATATTTTCCTCGAAAAGAAAGATGACAATAATGTAACAGGATCTTTGATGGATATGTTTGACTGTACAGGTGTCAGAATAGTGGAGACTAAAACTGAAGCCAAGTAAATGTAAAAGTATGGGTGGTTCTGATAGCCACCCAACCTTTCTGCCAAAGTATTATTCCCCTCCTTAATTCGCTAGTTGGCAAACATTCAAAAGTAAATTGCCGCAAGTAATCCCTTCTTTTCTAAATCACACAATCAACCCAATAATACTATGTCCTTCCGAAAAATACTCCTTCTTTTTTCCATATTATCACTAAATCTAGTTGCCCAAAACGCTCCGGTAAAAGTTACTCCACAGTTAACTCCTTATACAATTAAGGAGATAATTAAAACCATGACCCTAGAAGAAAAAGTAAACATGGTGGTGGGCAATGGTTTTAAAATGCCGGACGACAATTTTCAATCTGTGGTTGGCAATACACAAGAAGGTGTTCCCGGTGCAGCAGGCACAACAAATGCAAATCCAAAGTTCAACATCCCATTCATTGTTTTATCCGATGGTCCGGCAGGTGTCCGCATTGATCCTATCCGCGAAAGCCAACCCGGAATAACTTTTTATGCTACTGCCTGGCCTGTAGGTGTTTCATTGGCCTCTACGTGGAATGTTGATTTAGTAAAAAAGATTGGAGTAGCATTTGGACATGAAGCAAAAGAATATGGTATTGATATACTACTGGCTCCGGCATTAAATATTCAAAGAAATCCCCTTGGAGGACGCAATTTTGAATATTATTCTGAAGATCCTTTAATCTCAGGAATGATAACTTCCGCTATGGTCAATGGCATCCAATCAAATGGAGTAGGTACCTCAATTAAACATTTTATTGCGAACGAACAGGAAATAAATCGTTTTACAGCAAACATAATAGTCAGTGAAAGAGCTTTACGCGAAATCTATTTAAAAGCATTCGAAATTGCTGTAAAAAATTCGCATCCTTGGACTGTTATGACCGCTTATAATCAGGTAAACGGCACTTACACCTCTGAAAGTGAAGACCTGTTGAAAACGATTTTGCGTAAAGAATGGGGATTCAAAGGATTCGTAATGACTGATTGGTTTGCGGGAAAAAATCCTGTAGGTCAAATGCTGGCAGGTAATAATTTGCTAATGCCAGGAATGGCCACACAGGCGAAACAAATTTTGGGAGCAGTAAAAGCTGGCAAACTCTCTGAAAAACTATTGGATGAAAATGTAACAGAAATTTTGAATATTATATTGAAATCCCCTTCATTCAATCACTACAAATTTTCAAATCAACCCGATCTTAAGAAGGATGCTCAAATTTCGCGAGAAGCAGCTTCTGAAGGAATGGTACTATTAAAGAACAATGGGCAGGCATTACCGATAGCTCATGAAATTAAAAAAATTGCATTATTTGGTAATAATGGTTATGATCTGATTACTGGTGGCATTGGAAGTGGTGAAGTTAATTGCGAATACAGAATTTCATTAATACAAGGCTTATCAAATGCCGGGTTTAGCATCGATGACGAATTACTTAAAATATATAGCGATTATATTAGTGACTATAAAGCGAAAAATCCCAAGAAAAGTATTATACAGGAATACAAAAATCCAACCCCACCTGCTCCTGAATATGCTTTAGATAATGAGTTACTTAATAAAAAAGTTGCTACCTCCGATATTGCTATTTTCGCTATTGGCAAAAGAATTGGGGAGGGTAACGACGGCAAGGTAGATGGTAATTATTACATTACTGATGCTGAAAAAACTGCTCTAAAAGCTGTTGCTGATGCTTTTCATGCACAGCATAAAAAAGTAATTGTGGTGCTTAATGTTGGAAATGTTTTAGATGTAATGCTATGGAGAGATTACGCTGATGCAATCTTACTTGCCTGGCAACCCGGTCAGGAAGGAGGAAACGCAATAGCTGATGTGTTAAGTGGTATAGTGAATCCTTCAGGTAAACTGGCTACCACGTTTCCAGCTTCTTATTCAGATGTTCCTTCAGCTAAAAGCTTCCCAGGAAAAGTATTTCCAGATCAAATTATAAGAACTATTATCACAAAGCAACCTTACACAGAAATCCCTTATGCTGAAGGAATTTATGTAGGATATCGTTATAATACAACTTTTGGTGTAAAGCCAGCCTACGAATTTGGTTACGGACTTTCATATACAACTTTTGGTTATAGTGATTTAAAATTGAGTTCATCTAAGTTTAAAAATAAACTGACCGCAAAAGTAACAATAACAAATACAGGCAAAGTAGCCGGCAAAGAGGTGGTACAACTGTATCTCAGCGCACCAGTAAAAAACATAGATAAACCGGCTGAAGAATTAAAAGGTTTTGCAAAGACAGAATTATTACAACCCGGAGCTTCGCAGACCATCACTTTTACGCTTAAATCAAGAGACCTTGCTTCTTTTAATACTGATCAAGAGGCTTGGCTTGCTGATGCATGGAACTATGTGGTGAAAATCGGAGCTTCAAGTGAAGATATAAAACTTACAAAATCTTTCACCTTACCGAAAGAAATTATTGTTGAAAAAGTAAATAAGGCTCTGACACCTCAGGTGCAAATGACTGAATTGAAGAAATAATAAGATACTTCTTACAAAAATATGAGGTAGTTAAACTTACAGTATTATAAACAAAAACAATTTTTTACAAACAAATTTATATAATCTTTTTTCATGAAAGCAAAATCAATTATTGTTGTTCTGTTCCTGATTTTGGGAATGAATATTTCTGCCAGAAGTGTTAAATCACCTGATTTAAATGGCATTTCTCAATCTTCTCTGAAAGGAGGAATTGATTTCAATCTGAATCTTAGAAACCTGAAACAAATCGCGGAAGTAGATCCCAGATATCAATCATTTAATGTAGAAATGTGCGAAGTGGTCGGCGGTAAATTCTGGATACCCTATGTTTTACTGGATTCGTCGAAGATAAGAGGACGTGGTTTTGATGCTTTAAAAAGAGCGATTCCTCCAATTAATTTGTATGAAAAAAAATTGCGTACGCTTACTTCCGCACTGAGGCCAACCTATATTAGGGTAAGTGGTCTCTGGGCTAATTCAACGTATTTTCAGGATAACGATAATCCTAAATTAGAGACTGCTCCGGCTGGGTATGAAAATGTATTAACCAGAAAAGAGTGGAAAGGGGTAATCGATTTTTGTGGTGCTATTGATGGCAAATTAGTAACATCTTTTTCTATAAGTAATGGTATGAGGGATAAAGAAGGTAACTGGACTCCGGTACAGGTAAAGTCCCTGATTAATTACACAAAATCGATAGGTGGTAAAATTGCTGCAGCTGAAATGTTTAATGAACCATCTCATGCCAGTCACGGAAGTGCTCCAAATAATTATGATGGATCCTATTTTGACAGAGACTTTGCTGCTTTTAAAAGCTTTGTCAGTACTGCCATTCCCGAAATGAAAATTATGGGACCCGGATCAACAGGTGAAGGAGGCATGATGCCAGGAATTTCTCTCACCACAGATCAAATATTTGCAGCCAATCCCAAACCTAATTTTGATATCTTTTCCTATCATTTTTATGGAGGTTTATCAAAAAGATGCTTTGGTAGTCTTACTCCTGATAATGCTCTTACGGAAGACTGGTTAAGTAAAACGGAGCTTGGACTAAAATATTATGAAGAAGCCCGGGATAAATATCAACCGGGAAAACAAATCTGGCTGACTGAAACTGCTGAAGCTGCTTGTGGTGGAAATCCCTGGTCCGATAGCTATTTGGATTGTTTCCGTTATCTGGAACAACTAGGCCGGTTGGCAAAAAAGAATGTGCAGGTTGTTATGCATAATACGGTTTGTGCCAGTGAATATGGATTACTTGACCAGTATACGTATGAACCAAGACCAAACTATTGGGCTGCATTGCTTTGGAAAAAACTAATGGGTACAAAAGTGTATGATGCAGGAGTATTAACTGAAGGTGTCGATGTTTTTGCACATAGTCTTAAGAATTCCGCCAAAGGAATAGCTGTATTGATTGTAAATACAAAAGATTCAGAACAATCGATTATGATTCCTGCAAGTGCTGAACAATATTTGTTTACCGCTGATGTACTTCAGCCAGCATCAGCCTCTGAACTTCGGACAAAAACAGTAAAATTAAACGGTAAGGTACTTAATCTGAAATCTGATGAGACATTGCCTGATATTACTGGGAAAAAGATATATCCGGGAATAGTAAAACTTCCTCCTCACAGCATATTATTTCTTGCGTTTAAAAATATCTAATATTAAATATCGTTTTTTCAACCGGATTTAATGTATTATGAAACTGCTATTTAATAGATTAGCTTAGACATATGCCAATCTATTAAATAGAAATTTTTGATTCACTTTTATTAGTCAAATGCCTTATTGATTTTAAGTACTTGTTAGTTTTAACCGACAGCAAAATTAATTAATCTTACTTGTATGAAAAGAAATATCACACTTATCTCTTTAATATGTTTCACTTTAATTATCATAACATCTGTGAGCGCACAGAAAAAGGATGATAAACAAAAAATGGACATGTTTATAACCGAATTAATGAATAAAATGACTCTGGAGGAAAAGTTGGGTCAGTTGAATTTATTAAGCCCGAACGCAAAAACAGGTCCGTTTGCTACTAAAAAGTATGCAGAAAAACTGAAAGATGGCTCTGGAGGAAATATATTTTCACTTAGTGGATCGCCCGATGTGGTCAAATCGAAATTGCAACTTGCTGAAAACTCACGTCTGAAAATTCCTCTACTGTCAGGTTTGGACATTATACATGGTTACAAAACCATTTTCCCTATTCCATTAGGATTGTCTTGCTCATGGAACATGTCGTTAATCCAACAGACGGCTCGAGTCGCGGCTGTTGAAGCTTCAGCTTCAGGTTATAACTGGACATACTCTCCAATGGTAGACATTTATCGTGACCCTCGTTGGGGTCGGGTGATGGAAGGTTCCGGGGAAGACCCTTATCTTGGCGGAAAAATTGCAGTGGCAATAGTTAAAGGATATCAGGGAAATGATCTGACAGATGAAACTTCGCTTATGGCATGTTTGAAACATTTCGCCATGTATGGAGCAGCTGAAGCAGGAAGAGATTATAATACCACCGATATGAGTCGACTTACTATGTATCAAACCTATTTAGCTCCATATAAAGCTGCGGTTGATGCAGGTGTCGGTAGCGTAATGACATCGTTTAATGAAGTGGATGGAATCCCTGCGACTGCTAATAAATGGCTCATTGATGATTTGCTGAGGAAACAATGGGGCTTTAAGGGTTTTGTTGTGACTGACTTTATTGCTATTCAGGAATTGATTAATCATGGTGTTGCAGCTGACTACAAACAAGCTGCTGAACTGGCTATTAATGCAGGCACAGATATGGACATGGTTAGTGAATCTTTTATAGGAGCATTAAAACAATCGGTAAAGGATGGTAATGTTACTATGTCAACTATTGATGCGGCATGTCGTAGGGTACTTGAAGCAAAATATAAGTTAGGATTATTTACCAATCCTTATCGTAATGTAGATCCAGATAGAGCTGCTCGTGTAACCTTGACGATAGAAAACAGAAAGACTGCAAAAGATGCAGCATTACAATCCATGGTGCTGCTTGAGAATAAGAATAACACACTTCCATTAAAGAAGAATGTCAACATTGCTCTTATAGGACCATTTGCAGATAATAAAACAGAAATGTTCAGTATGTGGTCTCCTACAGGCGATGAAAATAGTGTTGTAACTATTTATGAAGGGATAAAGAAATTAAACGCAAATGTTTCTTGTGCTATAGGTACTCAAATAACCAATGATCCTCTTCTGCTTAATTATATGGGAAGAGAATTTGACATTGCAGAACAGAATAAACTAGTAAATGAAGCACTCGAATTAGCAAAAAAATCCGATGTGATTGTGGCTGTTTTAGGTGAAACGAAAAGTATGTCAGGCGAAGCTCACAGCCGCACCGATATTTCGCTTCCGGATTGTCAGGTGGAATTATTGAAAACTTTGAAAAGTACGGGTAAACCAGTGGTGGTGTTGATAACCAGTGGTCGCCCATTGACTATTCAAAATGCACTTCCGTATGCTGATGCTGTTATAGAAATATGGCGATTAGGAACTGAAGCCGGAAACGCAGTTGCTGACGTGTTGTTTGGCGACTATAATCCTTCAGGAAAATTGACTATGACATTTCCCCGTTCAGTAGGTCAAACACCAATCTATTATAACCATAAAAATACTGGCCGACCTTATAATGGAGAGCGTAAAAAGAATTTCAAATCCAATTATATGGATCAATCCAATGACCCTCTTTATCCTTTTGGTTATGGATTAAGTTATACCACATTTAGTTATGGAAATATTGTATTGAGTGATACTTTATTAATAGGTAACAATAAAATATTAAGAGCTAAAATCAACATTTCAAATACAGGAAAATATGGAGGAGAAGAAACCGCACAATTATATCTGAATGATCCGGTGGCTTCTGTCACCCGTCCTGTAAAGGAATTGAAACAATTTAAAAAAGTGTTTTTGCAGCCGGGCGAAACAAAAGAACTAAGCTTTAACATCACAACAGAAGATTTGAAATTCTATAACAGCCAGCTCCGTTGGGATTGGGAATCAGGTAAATTCAATATTTATATCGGGACTAATTCGCAGGAAGTGCAAAAAACAAGCTTTGTTTGGAAAAAATAAAAATCTAAAACACAAACATATATTTTATATATCATGAAAATTCATAAATCGCACAGGTTATCTTTAATAGCAATCATGTTTCTCTTCTCATTGCCATATATTATGGCTGAGAACCATCAAACTCGTATTATCAAATCTTTTGATGCTGACTGGTCTTTCAAAAAAGACAATATCGCTTCTGGCCCTGAAAGAATCACTTTTGATGCATCGGGTTGGCGAAAAGTCGATCTTCCCCACGATTGGAGTATCGAGGATTTACCCAATCAGATTTCGGATAGTCTGATTGGACCATTTGATAAAGGTGCAATAGGCACCATTAATACCGGATATACAATCGGAGGAACGGCGTGGTATCGTAAATCATTTGTTTTATCTCCCAAAGAAATAGGCAAAACTGTTTACATTCAGTTCGACGGTGTTTATATGAATTCCGATGTTTGGATTAATGGGCATCATTTGGGTAATCACCCATATGGTTATACCCCGTTTTATTACAATCTGACTCAGTATCTGCAATCAGCTGGTAAGGAAAATGTTATTGCCGTACAAGTAAAAAATGAAGGAGTGAACAGTCGTTGGTATTCTGGTTCAGGCATTTACAGGCATGTGTGGCTGACTATGGTCAATGCTGTACATGTAGATGTTTGGGGTACTTATGTTACAACCCCTAAAGTGTCAAAAGCTGCTGCAGATGTTCAAGTAGTTACCAGCGTAAAAAATGCGAGTCAATCAAATGCCGTTGTAACACTGCAAACCCAACTTATTGATGCTAATAGTAAGATAGTCGGTAATCTTAAAAGCAATGCAACAATACCTGCTGGTGGAAAGATAGATGTAAAACAAACTATTGCACTAAGTAATCCACAATTGTGGTCACTCGAATTTCCAAATTTATACAAAGCTAAAGTAACAGTCCTCACAAACAACAAAGAAGAGGATGCTACAAATACCGAATTTGGCGTTCGAGACATCAAAATGGATGCACAAAACGGGCTATTAATTAATGGCGCAAAGGTTATTGTCAAAGGTGGTTGTATGCATCATGATTATGGTCCACTAGGTTCTGCTGCTATAGATAGGGCTGAAGAACGCAAGATAGAAATATTAAAAGCTAATGGTTTTAATGCAATCCGTTGTAGTCACAATCCTCCATCTCAAACCTTCCTGGATATATGTGACAGATTAGGCATGTTAGTAATGGATGAAGCGTTCGACATGTGGTTAAAACAAAAAAATCCCAATGACTATCATCTGTATTTCAAGGAATGGTGGAATAAAGACCTGACTAATATGATTCTGCGCGACAGAAATCATCCCTCTATATTTCTTTGGAGTGTAGGCAATGAAATCCCCGATCGCGTCGATTCAATAGGTCTTGAAATCAGACGGCAATTAGTAAACAGAGTGCATGAACTGGATCCTGGCCGTAAGGTAACAGAAGCTATATGTCGTACACCTCAGTGGGAGAAAAAAACACCTCCGGCCTTTAAAGATCTGGATGTAGCAGGATATAATTATCGAATGGATAAATACGAATCAGATCACGAGAACTATCCTCAGAGAATCATGATTGGTACAGAAACTTATCCTGACAAGATACTTGAAAATTATACAATGGCTGAAAAACATTCTTATGTATTGGGGGATTTTGTGTGGACAGCCATGGATTATATGGGCGAAACAGGCTGTGGGGTTAATATGTTAGATACTGCTAAAATATACAGGCACAATATAGGTTGGCCATGGTTTAATGCTTATACCGGAAATATTGATCTTATCGGTAATAAAAAAACTCCTTCTTATTATCGTGATGTGGTTTGGCGTAACAGAGCAATTGTGATGGCTGTACACTCACCCATTCCGGCTGGTATGGTCGAAAATGTATCCGGTTTTGGTTGGCCCAATGAAACACTTAGTTGGACATGGCCGGGAGCTGAAGGTAAATCTTTACAGATACGTGTATTCTCCAGAGCTCCAATTGTTCGTTTGTTTTTAAATGGAAAAATGATAGCTGAACAGAAAATTGCAGAAGGTACTATCACAGCAACGTTTATGGTTCCTTATCAATCAGGCACTTTAAAAGCCGTTAATATAGAGAATGGCAAAGAAACGGATGCAGTTGAATTAAAAACAACAGGAGTCCCGGCTGCAATTAGATTAATTGCAGATCGTAATAAGATAAAAGCCGACCGTAACGATCTTTCCTATGTAAATGTTGAAATTGTAGATAAAGATGGGAATGTAGTTCCTAATGCTGAAGATATTGAGGTGAATTACACCATTATCGGAAATGGTGAGCTGGCAGGCGTTGGAAATGGGAATCCAATTGATTTGTCGAGTTTCCAACAACCAAAGAAGAAAGTATTTCATGGAAAAGGGTTGGCAATCGTTAGACCTAAAGGTGCTTGCGGAAAAATCACCCTTACTGCTAAAGCAAAAGGATTAAAAGAATATTCAGTAGAAATTATAACGCAATAATCATAACAGAAATGAAATTATCAATTAATATTTCTAAAGTTAGTTGGCTGTTTGTTTTTGTAACTACAATTTTACAGGCTCAAAACAGTTCAAGTTCCCGCACCCGATCCTTTGATACCGACTGGTCTTTCAAAAAAGACAGCGTAGCCTCAGGTCCTGAAAAGCTTAATTTTGATGCTTCAAGCTGGCGAAAGGTTGACTTGCCACACGACTGGAGCGTAGAAGATTTATCCAATCAAACACCTGATAGCATTGTCGGGCCTTTTATAAAGTCTTCTCCGGGTAGTACATTCGACGGTTTTATTTCAGGGGGTAAGGCTTGGTATAGAAATACATTCCTGGTGAATAAAGAAGATCTGGGTAAAACGGTTTACTTGCAGTTCGATGGAATTTATATGAATTCAGATGTGTGGGTAAACGGCCATCACCTTGGCAACCATCCTTATGGTTATACACCAATATACTATGACCTTACAGCTTATCTTCAACCTGTAGGCAAAGAGAACGTAATTGCTGTCCAGGTTAAGAATGAAGGGAAAAATAGCCGTTGGTATGCAGGTTCCGGAATTTACAGGCATGCTTGGCTGACTATTGTTAACCCATTGCATGTTGAAGTTTGGGGAGTACATGTTTCTACACTTAAAGTTTCTAAGTCATCGGCTGAAGTTCAACTAGTAACTACTGTCAGAAATACGGGTAAGAATGATGCGGTGTTTACCGTGCAAACAAAGTTTATTAACAAAAACGGCAAGGTTGCTGGTATCACAAAAACAAATTCAACCGTGAAAGCGGGAGATAAAACAGATGTATTGCAAAAAATGGAGCTTGAAAACCCTAAGCTTTGGTCTACGCAAACTCCAAACTTATACAAAGCTAAAGTTACAATCTTTGAAAACAATAAGATAACAGATATTGTAAATACAACTTTTGGAGTGAGGGATATTAAAATAGATGTGCAGCATGGTCTTTTAATTAATGGGGTCAGCACAAAACTAAAGGGAGGGTGTATACATCATGACTATGGACCTTTGGGGGCGGCGGCAATTGATCGCGCAGAGGAACGTAAAATAGAATTGCTTAAGGAAAATGGATTCAATGCTATTCGTTTAAGCCATAATCCACCCTCACAGCAATTTCTGGATATATGTGATAGGATGGGAATGCTTGTTATAGATGAAGCATTCGATGCATGGGAAAAAACAAAATTTGAAGACGATTACCACCTTTACTTTAAAGAATGGTGGAATAAAGATTTGACCAATATGATATTACGTGATCGGAATCATCCATCCATTATCTTATGGAGTATTGGTAATGAAATTCGCGAACGGGCAGACTCGGCAGGGCTGGAAATTACTAAGATGTTGAAAAAACGTGTTCAAGAATTAGACAATACACGCATGGTTACCGAAGCTGTATGCGATTTTTGGGATGCGAGGAGAACCTATAATTGGGAAGAGCATGCGCCTGCTATTTTTAAAATTCTGGATGTTAGCGGATACAACTATATGCTTAATAAATATGAGTCCGATCATCAGAAATATCCCGAACGTATTATGCTCGGAACAGAGTCTTATCCTTTGAAGACACTTGAAAATTGGCAATTAATTGATAAAAATCCCTATATTATTGGCGATTTTGTTTGGACTGCAATGGATTACCGTGGAGAAGCAGGTTGTGGATTTTCAACCTTGGTACCAGTGTCTCAAACCAAAAAGAGAGTTTTCCTTAAGTGGCCCTGGTTTAATGCTTTTTGTGGAGATCTGGACTTTATCGGAGACAAGAAACCTCAATCTTTTTATCGGGATGTAGTATGGAGACGAAGCAAAATCGAAATGTTTGTTCACAAACCAATTCCAGATGGTATGAAAGAAATTGTAAATGATTGGGGATGGCCTGATGTACTTAAATGCTGGAGTTGGGCTGGACAAGAAAATACAAAAATGAATGTTGTTGTTTATACTCGTTGCCAATCAGTAAAACTAGAACTAAACGGCAAAGTGATTGGAGAGCAAGAAGTTCCGGAAAATTCTATAACAGTGACATTTAATATTCCTTATCAAGCCGGAACTTTGGTAGCTAAAGGATACAACAATGGAGCTGAAATTGCATCTTCTATACTAAAAACAACAGGTGCACCAGCTGCTATTAGATTAAAAGCCGACCGCAGCAAAATTAAAGCTGATCGTAGTGATTTGTCATATGTAAACGTCGAAATCGTTGATGCCCACGGAAATTTAATCCCTAATGCAGAAAATATTGAAGTAAATTACTCGATATCAGGAAATGGCGAAATTGCAGGTGTGGGTAACGGTAATCCGATAGATGTGTCAAGTTTCCAGTTACCTAAAAAGAAGATATATCATGGAAAAGGATTAGCTATTATTAGACCTAAAGAAACTGCCGGCAAGATTATTCTCACAGCTAAAGCAAAGGGGCTAAAAGATGATTCAATAGAGATTATAACGCAATGATACAAGTTTGTTGATATTGAGAACTAAAAATGTAAATTATAAGTGTATTATTATGAAAAGGATGATGTTTCTACTTAACTTGTTTGCCCTAATTGGTTGGACAATTGTTTCTGCACAGGGATTAGAAGCCGTTACTAAAAATCAAAAGACATTTTGTAACCCGATAGACCTGAATTATCGGTTTCAACCCAGAGGAATAAAAGCATTCAGGGAAGCTGCTGATCCGTTAATAACACAGTATAAAGGAAAATACTTCTTGTTTGCTTCCCATTCCGGAGGGTATTGGTATTCGAATGACATGCTTGATTGGAAATATATTCCTATCAAAAGTTTACCAATTGAAAATTATGCTCCTGACATTCTAATCAAAGGAGATACCGTTTTTTACACGGCATCTACAAAAAAAAAGGATTATATTTATTATTCCACCAACCTTTTTGAAGACAACTGGAAGCCGATGAACCGGATATTCCCCCTCACTTATTCCGACCCTCATTTTTTCATGGATGGTGATGGTAAAGTTTTCTTATACTCAGGCTCTTCTGATATTAAGCCAATAACGGTAGTGCAACTCGATGCGAATATGCAACCGATTACCGAACCTGTCGCTGTAATCCCACACAATATAGCCGAACATGGTTGGGAAATTGTTTTGGATGCAAACAAGAAAGAAAAGAACGGCTTTAATGAAGGTTCATGGATGACAAAACATAATAATAAGTATTACCTTCAATATGCATCACCTGCCACAGAGGATAAAACTTATGCCGATGGTGTATATACGTCTGATTCCCCAATAGGGCCTTTTAAATATGAAACATATAGTCCATTTTCTTACAAACCGGGCGGTTTCGTAGGCGGAACAGGTCACAGTTCAACTTTTCAGGATAAGTACGGAAATTATTGGCATGTATCAACTCTTCTGATTACGAATCGCTCCAGAGTTGAAAGACGTTTGGGGCTATTTCCGGCAAGTTTTGACAAGGACGGTGTACTGCGTACCTATACTGCTTTTGGCGATTATCCCACCACTATGCCCAATAGGAAAATCAACTTTGAAAAAGAAAGTCTTTTCAAGGGCTGGATGCTATTATCATACAATAAAAAAGCCAGAGCTTCTTCATCCATGGAAACGTTTCCTGTTGAAAATGCTTTTGACGAGGAGATTCGAACATGGTGGTCGGCCAGTACAGGCAACAAAGGCGAATGGTTGAGTGTAGAGTTGGATGATAGGGTGACTATAAATGCCATTCAGTTGAATTTTGCTGATAACGATGCAGAACTTAGACCTGACAGCAAAACCAACCTTCAGTATTGTTACCGTATTTTAGCTTCAAACGACCAAAAATCGTGGAAAGTGGTAGTTGATAAAAGCAATAATGCAAAAGATGCTTGCCACGAATATATTGAATTGGACAAGCCGTTGAATGCAAAATATATAAAAATCGAGAATGTGAGGGTTCCTGATGGAAAATTCTCCATTTATGATCTCCGGATATTTGGACTAAAAAAAGGTAAAACTCCGCAAGAAGTAAAAGGTTTTGAGGTTAACCGTAACATCGATTCTCGCAAAGCTCTAGTAAAATGGAAAAAGGACAAATCGGCTACAGGCTATATAGTAAACTATGGTGTAGATGCCAATAAATTGTATACATCTTACATGGTTTACAATAGTGATTCCGTAAAACTTTCCGGACTAAACAAAGATATTCCTTATTATTTCAGTATTGATGCATTTAATGAATCAGGTATCACCAAAGGGGAAAAAATATTCAACTAAAGTAATGCTCAATAATAACATTTTGTTATTGTTGAGCATTATTTCTACCAACTTTAATCTGAAATAATCAACTAAGAGAAGATGGTCAACCTTCGATATAAATGACGATTTTGTATATTAGTCATTTGCCAATTCCTCAATAGCCTTATTGATAAATCCAGCCTTATCTTTTTTCACCTCTATCAATATTTTTTTTATATCTTCCGGTATAGGAAAGTATTTTTCTGACCACAAATGTATCTCAATCAGTATCGGAAGTAGGTCAATACCCTTTTGGGTCAATTTATAGTATCCTTTTGATTTGCTTTCCGGATAGTCAGATTTCTCAATAATTTTGTTTTCTTCTAATGCTTGCAACTTTGTGGCTAAAATATTAGTAGCGATCCCTTCTGCTGACTTTAATAAATCGGTATATCTGCATTTTTTTGAAAACATTAAATCCCTAATAATCAGCAATGACCACTTGTCTCCCCAGATGTCGAGCGAACAACTAATTGGGCAATCTGATCTTTTTTTCATCTTTTTCATAAATAAATTCTCATTTTACTTGCATTTTGCAAGCAATGTATTATCTTTGCACTTGCATTTTGCAAGCAAAGATAATACATTATATCAATATACACAAGAATGGAAAAGAAAAACAAAGTATTTGAGCCGATAAAATTGGCCGGAATAACATTCCCAAACCGAATCATCAGATCGGCAACCTATGAAGGAATGAGCGATGAGAATGGTAAGCCTACAGAACAATTGTTGAAAAAATATACTGCATTGGCTAAAGGCGGTGTTGGTGGAATTATTACCGGTTTTATCGGGGTTAACGAACAGGGGCGTTCGGGTTCTCACATGGCATTGCTGAATAGTAATGAAAACATCGAAGCATATAAAGAATTAACGCAAAAATTGCATGAGTTAGGGACACCCATTATTGCTCAACTTAACCATTGCGGTGGACAAACAAAAAAAGAGGATACCGGCATGCCGGTAATTGCACCTTCAAAGATTTCAGATTATAAGGCTAAAGAAATGACCAAGGCTGAGATTTTGGAAGTCATAGAAGCGTTTGTTCAAGGAATAAAAGATGCGAAAGAGGCAGGTTTTGATGGTGTGCAACTTCACCTAGCTCATGGATATTTATTATCAGAATTTGTTTCACCAAGAATGAACAGGCGAACCGATGAATGGGGCGGAAACACCGAAAATCGTTTCAGAATAGTGAAAACGATATTTGAAAAAGCCAGAAAAGAAGTGGGCGATTATCCGATAATTGCAAAAATAAATGGTTATGAAACGCTGAAAAATGGAATGTCCATAGATGAATCGATTAAAATTGCCAAACTATTAGAACAGGTAGGTTGCAATGGCATCGAAGTCTCCAATGGAACAATAAAGGCGGGGCTGGCAACAATGCGCGGAAGTGTGCCATGGGAGATGATAGTGGCTCAAAATGACCGATTGAATAAAATGCCACAGTTTGCAAAAAGCATTATCGGAACGGTTGCCGAAAAAACATTTCCACAACCCCAGCCCAAAAGCTTATACAATTTGGATGCAGCATCGGCCATAAAAAAAGCGGTAGATATTCCGGTGATTGTGGTAGGTGGCATAACAAATATAAATGAAATTGAAGATGTTATTAATCAGAATAAGAGTGATTTAGTATCATTGTGCAGACCATTTATTCTTGAATCGGATTTGGTGAATAAGTTCAAAGCAGGAAAACAAACGCAATCAAAATGTATTCAATGTAATTTCTGTATTATAGGAGTTGAAAAAGCTCCACTCAGATGTTATTATGGAAAAGTTCCTGCAAGTGTGGCTTAGTGTTAAACAGAAAATGCTAAATCAATCAATATTACTAACAGAATCTACAAATTAAAATTAAGAGATTATGAATAAAACAATATTAGTAACAGGGGC
>Ga0302173_10000529_pt1 | contig 20599 bp, 22 predicted proteins | sample I_Fen_N3_1_FD_198785 | JGI IMG/M metagenome (GOLD analysis project Ga0302173, IMG submission 198785) | Peat permafrost microbial communities from Stordalen Mire near Abisko, Sweden - I_Fen_N3_1 | ecosystem: Environmental > Terrestrial > Soil > Wetlands > Permafrost | place: Sweden: Abisko... | reverse complement strand
TAGGGAATAATAATCCTTCTGCAGGTTTTGGATTCTGTTGATATAAAGAACCAAATACATGAGGGTTTTGCTTTTTAATAGTTAATAATCTTTTAAGGCTATGTTTGCTTTCCCACAATGCTGTTCCTTCTTCTCTTGGGTCTTCCTCTGTTGGTAGTCCTATTTTTATAGCAGGAAAAATAACAACGCTCCATTCTTCAGTCTCACGTTTCAATATTGTTCCTGCTAAATCGTCTGGATGCCACCTTGTTAAAGTAATGAGTTGTTGACTATCATTATGAAGACGAGTTTTAAATACTGTATCATACCACTCTTGAACATTTTGCCTTACAGTAGGACTCCATGCATCAGATGCATCTTTATAAGGGTCATCAATAATTCCTATGTCTACAGGTCTACCAGTTAATCCGCCACCTACTCCTATAGTTATAAAACTCCCTCTATAATTAACAACTTCAAATTCTTCCGAATTTCTAATCCATGTTCCTTCTGTTTTAACCCCTTTAGTTGTAAGTTTTGTGTCTGGATATATTTTTTTATATTCTGTACTATCAATTATCCTTTGTACATCTCTATTGAATTTACTTGCAAAACTGTGGTTATAAGAAACTAATGCTATTCTCAAATTTGGATTATTTCCTAAAAGTTTAGCGGGTAGCCTTCTACTACATAGTTCGCTTTTCCCATGTTGTGGTGGCATAAATATCATCATATTTTTTATTTCACCATTTGCAAATTTATCAAGAGCATCTGCATATCTTTTATGATGATCATTTATTTCATATTGGGAATATGTATAGGTAGTAAAATCAATTGCTTTTCTTTTTGCTTTTTCTATCTTTATATCATCAATCGTTGGAAGCCGAGTTAATAAGTTTTTCAAGTTCATTCAACTCCTCATCATTAAGTTTCGATATATCTATTTGCCTATCTATACAATTTTCATTAGCAATCTCATCTTCTCCAGTTATCTTATTAACTTCTGTTTTAAGTTTTTTAATTTTTAATTTTTTCTCTTCTATTTTTAATGAATAATTTTCGCCTGTTAAATCATCATACTCCTTAACCATCTTAGAAATTTTATTAAACGCATTTATACTTTCTCTCAGGTTATCTAAATTTCCATCAGCATCTTTCATTAATGATATTCTATTTATTACTTCACCTTGAGCAATATAGATATTTTCTCTTAATATATCTATAGGAGTGGCTCCTTTTCTTTTTAAATCATTTATTATCTGCCCTGTTGTTTTCGATATATATTTTCTATACTTACCATTTTTTAAAGCATTTATGTTTTCTCTCGGTGCTCCCCCACCTTTGTTTCCTATAGCATATTGATTTCCTATTGGTGCTCCTCTACAATCACTTTTCCAATTATCTTTTCGTTTCCATGATTTAATTGTATTTATATTTACATCAATTTTCTCCGATATTTCTTTAATGGTTATGTCCCCTTTTGCATCTTCAAATATCTTCTTCGCCAAATTTCTTTTTTCATCAAGTTCCATTCGCAACCTTCATCCCCTCTAAATTAAGTAATATAAGTATTTCAAGCCTTGTTTTTTGTGTTTGTTTGGTACAACTTTTTTTATTGTTGCATTTGTTTCTTTAAAATATTGTTTGGTAATAATTTTTCCCTAAAATCTTAACGCCTGAATTATCTTTATATCTTCGCTTCAAATCCTTATAAATCAATGCTTTAAATGTATTTTCTATATTATGTAAAATGTAATATAATATAGCGTATCTCTTACATTTTTTTAAACCACTCTTAACTTAGTGTTTTCAATGCTTTAATACTCTTTTATTAATTCTAAATGTCATATAGCCATTATTACATTACATTTATGCAATTTTAGTACCTATTTACGTCTACTTTTCATAAATGCTAATGGACTTGATATATCTTTACTTGTGTCGTTTCTTACCTCTTGCTCTAAACCAACATAACGAATAGTATCTCTTTTACTATCGTGCATTAAAAAATTTTGAACCTTTTTTAAATCCTTGGTATTCATGTATATATGATATGCACATGTTTTTCTTCCTGAATGTGTACCAAAATTATTTATATCTACACTTTCACTTGCTTTTTTTAATATTCTATATGTCTGTTCATAACTTAAACTCTGATTTACACCCTTTTGGCTTGGAAATAATACTTCGTACTCATATTTGCTCTCAATATATTCATTTAATGCCTCTTTTAAATCTTCATGTATTGGAATACGTCTTTGCTCTTTGTTTGGTCTGTTTATTGTTTTCTGTTCTCTTATTATTATTTCATTGCCAACAATATCTCTTACTTTCAAAGGTAGTATGTCACTTGCTCTAAATGCCGTATATCGTAGTATTAAATAAAAAATATATATTCTTTCATCATGTGCCTTTAGATATGACAATAAATCTATTTCCTTATCTATATCTTTTATTGGTTGCATTGCTCTTCCCATTAAATCACTTCCCAATTAAGTTGCTTAATTAATTTATTTTGTTTCATCATTGAATATTTCAAATATTTCATCAAACTCAGAATCAAGTGCAACACAAATTTTCTTAGCAGTTTTGGGTCTAGGATTAGTTGTACTATTTTCTATTCTACTTATAACACCTACATTGGAATTGATTTCTTTTGCAAACTCATTCATACTTAAACCTTTCTTAACTCTTAACCTTGTCAATGAATTATCTTTTACTTTAATAGTAACCATTTTGTTATCACCTCTTTCAATTTAAATACACTTTGTAAACTTTTTGTTGTGTTTATTATATATTCTATATGTTATACTTTCAATGCTTTTTGTTGTTAATAAAACATTCTTTTTGTTGACTTTTGTTTTATGTTTCTTTATAATTAAGACATTAACTGTTAATGAGGTGAATAACATGAAAGAAAAAATTTTAACTTGTTTTAGTATAAAATTAAAAGAATTAAGAGAAGAAAGAAAATTGACTCAGAACCAATTGTCTGAAATTTTACAAACTTCAAAACAATCAATTTGGAATTATGAAACTAGTCATAGAGAGCCTAATATTGATATGATTATAGATATTGCAAAATTTTTTAATGTGTCTGTCGATTACTTATTAGGAAATAGTGAATATAAAAACAGTACACAAAAATCTCTAAATGAATTACTTTCTGAAAAATTAGAAATACCAAGTGAATCATCAAATGAATTAACGTATTTGTTTGATCAGTATTTAGAAATAGTAAAGTTATTATTTCACCCTTTATTGCCACATGGTACCAACAATAATAGTAGTTACACTGATTTAAAACAATTAACACAAACACTAGAAGGTTGTATCGTATGGTTACATGACTACATAATACAATCTATAGAAGATGTAAATATACAACATAGATTAATAAAGGCTACAACCGAGGGAAATGATGATTTAGTTAAGATGCTAGAAAATACTCCTGCCAATTATCGTAATAGTAGTTTTTATTTTATGAGATTCAATCAAAGTTTAAATAACTATATTTCTAGTTTGCAAAATGAACATAGGAAGTTATTAGAGGATAATATATAAATCATTTAACTACTCTTTATAAAGTCATTTTCATCAAAAATATTTCTCTATACAAAAAAGGTGTTCATCACGAACACCTTTAAACTTATATCATTCAAAAACAATTGCAGAAATTCTTGTAATATCGTCTGCAAAATCAGGATAATCTTCTTTCTTTTCTTGTAACCTTTCATACACAAAATCAGGATCAGACATAAGCCATTGATCAAAAATAATATCGCCCCCAACTCTGCCTCTATTATTCCAATCATTACAACAATCATTATGACAAATATGAATATAAGACATAGTTGATGTACTATCACCATATCCCCATTCAATTCGAGAATCTGAAATAGCCATAGGTCTTTTGCAAACATCACAAATACCATCACTTGAAAAACTACTCATAAACATACCTCCTGAAAAATAAGAATGGTCTATATTATACACCTATATTTAACAAAATTATAGTCTAAAAAGGTGTTCGTGATGAACACCTATAAAACGAGTTATCTACTTTAAAAACAATTATTATTTTTCAATGCCTAATCCAACTCACAATCACTATAGTCCAAACTAATAGTATCTCCATCTTCATCAATTTCAAGTGTATAATTAGCCGAAATCATATAATCCTGATCTTCATCATCAATAGTCTCCAACGTGCAAGAACCACTAATAATATTTCCATCAACATTATCAATCGTTGTATTAGATATATTATCAATTCTTAAATCTAACTTAATATCAGGAATCTCACTCGGAGTTTCATCTATGATTATTCTGTCCTGCAATGCACTTTGAACTTGTCCATCATCATATTTATTTGTTATTGCCATGCTACGACCTCCCACCAAAATAAGTAATATCATAATGCTAAATTATAGCAAAAAAGACATTAAGATTAAAGTAAAATATCTTATTCTTTATATTTTGAAAAATCCACTACATTATCCCATTGGCTCTCTAACTTTAATTTAAGTTCTTGTATTTCATTAGCGTACTTCACTTTCTTTTTTTCGATTCTCTCCAAGAATGCTGCTTTCACGCTTTCAACCGTTTCATTATCAAGTGGAATATAATCATGTGTCTTTTTATTAAGATACTGATATTCTTCTGGATCTTCTCCAATGACTAAAGCATATTCAATAAAATTATCGAGTAATTCTTCATTGCTCTTCAAAAGATTCTCTTTCCAAAGGTCTTTAATATAATAATTAATGCTGCCACTTAATTTGACCCATAATTCTTTATGATCCATAATAATCACCTCAACAAAAGTATATCAAAGTAAATCAATAAAAAATAGATGTATAGAATGTACAGATCGTGTATACAAGCAATACATTCTATACAAACACATTAAGCACCCAAATGAACTCCAAGAAGGCAATGTATGTCATATACCATACTAAAAAACTATGTAAAAAATAATAGCGTAGATAATATAAGTGTGTAAGGCATGACGCATATAATAACCATAGTAATGCATATGAACAGTATAAACTAAGTCCCTCATAAAAAGGAGCCTATCTTTTTTATGTCTTAACGTGGGTTTTATCGGAAATGTTGGTGCTACCACATGTATAGGTTGTATTTTGATTGCCTATACAATAAGGTCTAGAGTAGAAAAAGCATAGTTTATTGCTAACGCTGATTTGTAAACAGGAAATAAAGAGAGCGTATAGGTGTAGTAAGAGAAAACAAAGATAGAAGAGTAGACCCAAATATGTGTGCTACATAAAGAGTAAACTAAGTCCCCCCATATAAGCCGAGAAGAAAAAATGAGGGTATATAATTTACTAATTCTTGATATAATAAAAATATATAAAAAAAGAAGGACTATAAAAGCCCATTCTTTTTCATGTAGGTTATATGTCTTTCAAGAGTTTTTATTGGGAGATCTAACTCTTGAATAATTTCTTTATTCTTTAAGCCTTTTATTTTAAGGGCTTTTATTTTTTGTCTTAATTCATCTAATTGCTCTTTCTTTGACACTTTACCATCTTCTTTTAATCTTTCTATATATGTCTTTTTTGCCACTTCTCTTTTATACTCCGCCTTTTCACCAGTATAAGTATTCTTTTGGTACACCCTATCACGTCTATTATACTCTTTCGTACTCATAATATTAGTTAAATGTAATTGCTCCTCTTCCTTTGAAGTAATATTCACCAACTTAATTATGGTTGCTGATCTATGAAGATACTGTTTTCTATTTAAGGCTTTTGTATCTGAATCAAGTTCATTTTCTTTTAACGGTACTTTAAAGTTGCTATTAAATCTTAATGTAGCCTTGTAAGCCTCTTCATGCGTCATATTAGATAATAAACAATAATTTCTATATAGATAACATAAAATCTCTCTGCAATCTTCATCTCTAATGGTTTGTATCTTTTCTAAATCATGCAGCCTATCCATATTCAGCGTATAAATATTTCTTATTTTGACTACCTTACCAGCCTTATTTGCTTTATCTATTGCCTTTTGCCAAGGTGGTAATAATTCATTTTGTAACTGCCTTAAAGTATAAACTATAGGGTTAAATATCATATTACTTATTGTAGCCCCATTCTTTGAATTTATTGAACCTTCTATTCTTCCAAATGTGGTTGCTGCTTGTGATGTTGCTCCAAGTTCTTTTAATTTGTCTGCTATGGCTGACGCTACAAGCGTATAAACCTTTAAACTTTTCTTAGTAACTGGTACATCTTGAAGCGTATACAGTAACCTTATACGGTGTCCAGTTTCGATTATTGTCGCTATTGGTATATTCATACCCATTTCAGCCTTAACAAGTTCTAACGCTTTATTTAAAGTATATTTATCTGTATCAAAGTCAATGTCTATAGCAATGTTTTGTAACGAAAATAAACTGTTCTCGGTTGCTGAATACATATTGTTATAGCAATTTAAACTGTACATCATGTCAACATTGTTTGAAAAATAGTGACTTTTCAATATTGCTTGAAGCCTATACGGGTCTTTTAATGCTTCTATTGAATATGCTCTATATTGACCAGTGGACTTGTTTCTAAGCCTTATATAACATTCTCTATTAATATTGAAGAGGAAATCAAACAATTCTGCTTGTTTTATTACATTCTTTGATACTTTTATTTTATTTTTACCCTTATATTCAAAACCTAAAGCATTTAATATATATTGTGATTCTACCTGATAGCCATATTTTTTTATATTAACTATAGCCATTTCCTTTGTTAATCCTAATCCACTCAATTCTTGAATTAAGTTTTCTACATCATAGACAGTATATTTTAAATAATACTCTCCTGTTGCTTGGTTTAATTCGGGTTGTAAATTAGGATATTTATTTAACGTTTCCCTATGATCCTGTTTGAATTGGTTTAAATTTTCATCTTTCACCAAAACATTTGTTTTATATAATAATGCCTGTCCCATCTTTATCCCTCCTTTCTACAGGAATTATAACACCATTATTTAATTTTACACTAAATAACTTATAAAAATAACCCTTTCTAATTTTTGTAAGTTTTATATGTTAATTCCGCCTATATTATTTATAACTTGAAAAACATAAAATTTTCAAATATTTATTACAAATTAATACACTAATTTTAATTTTTTATTATTCTGCATTATATCATTTACTGAAATAAAAAAGCCTTTTCCAATCATACTATTTTAAATTTATAATAAGGGCGTAGTTACTTACTACCCCCTCTTATTGAGTCTAAAATTATCACTGTTTTATCTTTTTTATCTGTTTGATCTTATTAATTAATTGTTTATTAAAATATATACTTTTTTCTTTGTTTCGTTCTCTATAGTAATTTATAAGTTCTGCATAAATTAAACAATAATCTATGTTTAGTTCTTTTGTTTTTCTATCCATTAACATTATACTTTCTTCATCCTCTCTTTTTATATAAATTAAAACTAACTCATATATTATTTTTTCAATTAAATTTAAATTTTCCATATCGTTTTTTTCGCATATCTCTAATGCCCTCAAAAGGTAACTTTCTACATCTTGATTTGAATTTTTAAGCACTTTAGCAGCAAAATATAAATTTTCATTAAGATGTGAATTATTCGGATTGTTTTTCAAAGATTCTTTGATAAATGTTGCTGCTGCTTTATAATTTCTTTTCTTAAAATATAACTCTGACAAATTCCTGTAACCCAATGCTATTGAATCCTTATCATCAATTTTCATTGCTAACTCCAAGATTTTAATATATTCATTTTTTGCTTCTTCAAATTTGCATGTAGTATTTAAACAATTTGCATGTAGCATTTTTATATCCAGTAATTTTTTCTGATTTTCTATTTTAAATTTATTGTTTAATAGATCTAAATATTTTAACGCTTTATCACAATTATTCTTATTTTTATATACTAATGCCTTATTAAAATATATCCTTTCAAATAGTTCGGAATTAGATAGAATACTACTTATTTTTTCAGCATAGTCCAATTGTTGTAAGGCTTCTGTATAATGATTTTGCCTTAGATTGTTTCTTGATTTGTCTATATAAAAAGTTACTTCTCCTTGAATGTCTTTTAAATCAAGACTTACTTTTAATCCATTGTTACACATTTCATTACTCTTAGTATACATAGAGTTCTTATAGTAAAAATCAGAAGCCAATTTATAAACGTGCATCTTCCCATTATCTGTAATATTATACTTTTCTATTATTTTTTCTGCCTCATACAACTTTTTTTCAAATAGATCTATTGAACTAATTTCTTTCAAATCCTTGATTATATTATTTCTAAATATGTCATTTGCTTGACTATATTCATCCTTCATTAACTCATTTGTAGTAATTAATTCAATATCTATTTTTTTATCTATTGCAATTTTATTAAAATTTTTAGCAATCCCAATAGCCAATTTAAAAGTTAATTTAAGTCTATTATTTTCAATCAAACTAATACTACTTTTAGTACATATATCTTTGGCAAGTTCATTCTGAGTTATTCTAAAGAACTGTCTAATCTTTTTTACCTTTTCATTAGGTGACAAAATTTGATTATCAAACATTACTGCTTTCCCCCTTTGTATAATTGAATTTTTTATAAAGATTAACACTATAACTTATTTGTAATAGTGTTAAATCTTGAACCTTTATTCCATGCTCAATTAACTCTTTAATAAATTCTTGGTATAGTTTTATATTCAATTTTTATTCCTCCTTTACAGGAGCAATCACAAAGGTGTATAATCATATTGCGAGTATGTAGTATACCCTTTGTGGTTGCTACTTTTTTTATTTATTTTTTAGGCATTTTATCCCTCTTCTAATCCCTTCTGCTTTATCTATATTTTCTTTTTCACAATATTTTTGTAGTATCTTATTAGATTCTTCATCTAATCTTACTGTGATTCTATCTGCTTTCTTAGGATTTTCCGTTGGTCTGCCTATCTTCTTATTTGGCAATTAAGTCACCTCCTTTTCGTCTGCCATAATTACATATTATACTTTCGTCTGCCAAAAGTCAACAAAAAAAGCAATCTATAATTAGACTGCTTTTGAATATTTTCAATCGCTTGGAGTTTTGTATATCAACTTTACTATTAAATATAATTATTCAGATAATCTTCTAATGATCTATTAAGAATTTCACCCACGCTCATATCATTATCTTTTGCTTTTTGTTTTGCTTTTTCAAATAGTCCTGTATCTATCCTTAATGATGTTGCCCTATTATCTCCACTTCTTAGGCTTGTAATATTACTTGTATTATCATTTTTAGCAACCAAACTTAACAAATCATCTAAATTATTTAATAGTGAATTCAATTTATCTAAATCAATATTATTTAATCCTGTAATATTACTTGTAATATCCTTTTTTGCAACTGACATCTCTTGTAATATTTCTGTATTATTACTTGTAGTATTATTTTTTACATATTTTTTCAAATCTGCATTATAACTATAATCAGCCCTACTCATACGGCTTTTAAGCGTAGATTTTTTTATATCATTCAACTCACAAAATTTGTTTACACTTAAACTTTTATTCTTGCTTAATTCTATATTAATAAATCTTACTAATTGCTCTATATCCATGTTATTTATATCTACCATATAATACCACCCCTATATAATATTACTCTAATATTACATGAAATACTACATAGATTTTAGTTATTATTTAATATCTAATACATACTGCCTCATAAGTTCCATTCTATCCTCACCATGCCCCAGTAACACCGACACCTCTTGCAATGCTTGTTTTATCTCCATGCCCTTGGCTCTACACCTATTAAATTCGTTTTGAGCGTACATCTTTCTTATACAATGAATGCTGGTATCAGAATACTTATTTTTTATACCTTCCTTCTTCATGGCTCTATCTATAGATTTATTTATACTATCACTTTGAACTGGACACACACGATCTCTATCCCCTATATTTGACTTTATACCACTAAAATATTGCCTGTCCTCTGCCCTTATTGGTACATCTCTATTTCTTCCACCCTTGCCACCCTCTACATGAATTACACCTTTTTCTAAATCTATGTCACGCCCTTGTAACTTGGTACACTCTGACACCCTTAGTCCTACCATCGCAGTTAATTGAATTGCTATCTTTGCTGAACTCTTTGAGGTGCTGAAAGACTTCTCCAACTTCATGAAATCATCTTTACTCATGCTGCTATCCCTTATTTTCGTATTTTCATTTGCTAATGGTAATGTATATCCCTTATATTTTGCATTGATATTATAAGTCTTATTTACTACCTTCTCTAATTTATTAAACTTTGCTTGATATTGTTTTAATGTTGCATTGCTGCACTCATTTGATTTTTGATTCAAGAATGATTGTATATGATCTGCTCTTACTTCTTTAACTTGTCTTATATCTGGATAATTAACTTTCATAAAATTTGAAAAGTTACTTGCTACATCTATTAAATTTTTTCTATCTGCATAACTGAATATTTTTCCATCATTTATTACGCCATCTGCTTTCATACTGTGCTTATCCATGCCCTCATTAAAATTATCCTCTATCGCATGAATAAACTGGTGTTTTAAATTCTTTCCCATTATTCTTCCCTCCTTTTATCTGTTGTGTAAGGTATCCCCAACTTAGGGATGCCTTTAAAAATCTGCAATAAATTACAGAAAGATGTTTCGCCAACAAGTTGGCGAAAGTTTACTGGTGTCTGAATACCAAACTAAGGTTTTCGCCACTTGTGGCGAAAGTGTGATTTCAAGGGTGTCGTGTTTTACTACACCATTATTTCCCAACTTGTTGGGAAGTGTACTGCATTAACAAGGCTAAAGACACGCTTTACCCTTGTTAATGCAGACACCTTACATGATGGCTATAAAAATATTTAATTATAATTGCTTTTATATTCTATTTTCAGGCTATTCCTTCTATGTAGACTACATAGAACAACTGCAATAATATATATTGCAAATAAGTTGCCAGTATTCTGACGCAACTTCTATAATTTCACGCCTTGGTACCAAAGAGTGAAATTATACAAATTAGGGGCATATTAATACCTTCTTCTATAAATAAAACTTTCCCCACTTATGGAGAAAATGAACAACATATAAATACCTTCAATCTAATTAATAAAACCATCCATAAAGCATATTAAAACCTTCTTGTTTAAATAAAATTAAATAACATATAAATGCCTTCTTTTAATACTTAAAATCATTACACTAGATTATGTTAAACCTAGATGTAATTTTTCAAGTAAAATTGTAATATTTTTTAAAAATATTTTTTATCCCTGTCGCTCCACCCAACCACCCATTAAAGCACCATTCAATTATTATTAAATTAATTCATTTTTTCAAATAAATTTTTCAAAAAAAAGAAGTGCTTTTCTTTACACTTCTTTAGGATCCTGTACTATTTAGTTTTTGTAGTTGATACTTTTTGACTACTTTTCTTTAAATTCTCTAATTCATTATTTAATTTATCTATTTCCAATTCTTTCTTTTGTAGTTGAAAATCCAACTTTTCTTTAAATTCTAATTCAGCCTTTTTAAATTGTTCTTGGTACTCTTTAGTTTTATCATCTAATGTACTTTTATATAATTCTTTTACATCCAAGACTTCTTTTTTATGTTTATCCTCTAATTCTTTAATATCTGTCTTATGTGATTTTTCCTTATCTAAGATAGATTCATTAAGAGCCTTAATTTCTTCTTTGTACTTATCTTCCAACTCTTTAATCTCTGATTTATATACCTTTTCTTTATCTGCAATAGATTTATTAAGTCCCTTGATTTCATCTTTGCTGCTACCTAGTTGCTCTTTATAGAAGGTTATCATATCAACATTATTCTTTAATTCACCTTCTAATTGCTTAACTGTATTGTCTTTAATAGATATTTCAGATACTAACTTTTTATTTTCAGCATCTAATTTATTATTAATCTCTTTATAACCCTTATACTCTGTTACTATTCCATTTAATGTCGCTATTTGTTCCTGTTGGTTCTTATCAGTTTCAATCTTAATATCCAATTCCTTTTGTATCTTTTTAACTTCATCACTTAAAACCTTATTATTAGAAACTACCTCTTTGTTACTTTCCTCAATGCTCTTGAAGTTTTCTTTTAACTTATTACGTTCTGTTTGTAGGTCTTGTATCGTTAAGTCTTTTGTATTTAGTTCCAATGACAACTGATCTCTTATACGTTCCTCTGATGTTTGATTTATTGCTAATGAATTAATGAACATACCCATTAAATTATTAATAGTATCTTGAAAAGTTTCAATTTCTTTTGCTCTATCTCCTACTTGTGTCTTTGCTTGTGCCATTTCCCAAGTATTGATTAAACTTTTAAACGCCTCTGCTTGATTAAATCCACTTTCTGATGCAAATTGCTTAAATTTCTCTTGGTCTTCTTCTAAAATTCTAAATGATACTGGTTTTATCTCTCCCATTTTAACCTCTCCTTTTACGTATTACTTTGTATACATAGTATTGTAGTGTATTACTATTTGATATTTATATTATATTCCTATTGTCTTATAGATTCAACATTTATTTTCAATTATTTTGGTTTGTAGTGTATTACATTACAACGTAATTTATTGTAATACATAAAAATAGGCATAAAAAAAAGAGTACCTTCTTGAGATACTCATATATATAATACTATTTTACTGCTTTTAACTGTGCTATGTCATTCCAATTCTTAGATGTTACTAATTCCATTGTATTTAGGTCTTTTTGCATATTATCTATTCTATTTATTACCTCAACATGATTATTAGCACTCTTGCCTTCAAAGTCTGTAAATTGGTCTTTAAATGACTTTATATCTGCTTTCATTTCTTTTATGTCCGTTGTATTATCATCAATTTTAGTTTCTAATCTTTTTAATATTTCTAATATCTCATTATCCATGCTCTAACACCTCACTTAATTTTATTATATCATAACTACTATATAGTAGCCCATTAATAAATTATGTCTTATTCATATAGTTTTATCCATCTGTAGAGGGTTGCTCTACCACAACCTAATAATTTAGCCATTTTAACCTTACTTATTTCTTTTGTACTTATTTTTTAATAAGCAACGATCATAACAAACTACTCTCATTTTTAACTATTTCAGCATACTTTTTCAATGTATTTCTACTAATCTTATACTTATTCATTAAATCAATCTGCTTAATGCTCCTATCCTTTATAAACGCTTTTATATCTGCTTTTATTTCCTCTGTCATTTTATCAAGCGAATTAAATTTACGACCTGACTTCTTGTCACTTGCCTGAATGCCTTGCATAATTCTTTTAACGATTATTTCACGCTCTTTCTGTACTCTATCTAATTCAACTATTAATAATAATTTTATAGTGCTTTCTAATGCAGTCTTAGCAACTAAATCCTGTTCATTGGCTACCCTTGTTAAGTTCTTTATATAATCAGTTCCTACTGTCATATTATCTATAAATACTAAATTGACACCATTTTTCATTAACTCCATATATTTTTTATATCCTGCTTCTGCTTCTCTTGTAAATCTGCTTATCTCCTTAAATATTACGGTGTCACCTTTTTGAAGTAATCTTTCTAATTTTAACCATTCTAATCTATTAAATGTAGATCCTGTGCAATCATCTTTAAAACTTAGTGTATATTCAATTTTGTTATTTTCTGCATATGCTTTTAAACTCTTCGCTTGTCTATTAAAACTTTGTTTATCTGTGCTTTCCTTTGTGCTTATTCTCATATAACTAAAATAATTACTCATACATTCTCACCCCACGTTATTATACATCAATTAAACTATAGTTTAATTGATACTTTAATTATACTGTCATTTATTCTATTAATCAATATATTTTGACACTTTTTCTATAAATATTTTATCATATAGTTTATTTGACACTTTTGCCATATAAAAATCTAAATATAAATAAAAAGTTCTGATATGTGATAATAACAGAACTTTTTATTTATATAATTACTCTTTTTTAATTAGACTATTTCTTTTATTTCTTTTCCCATCTCTAAACATAATATTTCGTCAATATCTTTGCCTTCTCTATACATATGTATAAGCATTTCATCAGGAAATATGATTTCTTCTTCGCCTTCTTCTTGATTAGTCATAGACATATACAAATCATACCACTCTTCATTATCTTTAAATAACTTTCTTACATTACCCTTAAAGAATTTTTCTATTTCTTCACTTTTATATCTTTGATTTGCAGAGTTATCAAAAAGATGGTCCCCATTATTATCTACATACAAATGTTCAGCATAAGACATATTAATTGATGTTGAATATACATCTTCTAAAAAGAGTTCATCCCTAATTTCAATATTGGCTATGTATTTATCTATAGCACTTTGTTTATTTTCTGCATTAATAATTGCCAAATTAGCCTCTTTAAAGTCCAAGTCGCTTATTCCTACTAAATATTTATTCAAACTAATCTCTCCTTAAATTTAATTATATTCATGCTAACTGCTCTTACTCTAATACCCTAATCTTATTCAAATTTAATGCTCCTATATCTTCATACATCCATTTAAATATAGATTCTTTTGTTTCATTACTAACTTTCTCATAAATACTTGTATCAGATAATATATTAAAACATTCTTGAACAAACTTATCTAAATCAAGGTCTTTAAACTTTCTTTTATCATTAAATCCCTTTTTACTTCTTATGAATCGTTCTATAACTTCATCCCAATCAAACTCTTCATTATGTCCCTCATGTATTGCGTCAAAATATTCACCCTCAACACTACAAGTCACAAATTCTTGGAATAATTCAAACATATCTATACTATTCACCATATTATCGTAAAACTTATTTATAGCCTCTTTGGAAGAATTGGCTCTAACTATAATTAAATTATATTCATATAATGAAATATCTTTATGCTTTATCAAAAAATCTTTCATACAAACACCTCTATTCATTTTTACTATACTTTTATTATGTCTATAAAATCACATTTATTTAAACCAAATAAGACTTTTAAGTAAACTATCTAACTCTTCTTTTTTTAACATATACCTAATTACTCCTTACTTAATAACTATATAATCTGCAATATATACAACTTATTATATCAAATCATAAATATTTAATTAATTAATATTTAAAGTTATAATAACATTAAGATAAAAATATACATTTAACTAGTTATAAGGAGATACAGAATGAGTGCAAATGCTATTGACCGAAGATTTAACATAGAAGAATTAGAATTTCTAATAGAAACCTTAGAAAGTATAATTAAAAGATGTGATATCAAAGGATCATCTCTTCTAATTGAAAACTTACCCAAAATAAAGCAAATACTAAAACACTTTGTGGAATATAAAACTCGATTAGAAAAATATATTACAGAATGTCAAAACAACATTAATCCTGATGGTTTTAAAGACTGGTATGTACATGATAACGAATTGTTTTTACAAGCAACAATAGGAATAATAATGCCCTTGGAGGATTATTATGTACTATATTATTACTTAGATGATGCTAAATTAACTAAAAATAGTTATGTAAATAATAAAATTATCTCATTAAGAAATGAATTAGCGAAAGAGATTGCAAATTCAAGTAGTTGGAGATATTTATGCAATCATGGAATTAAAAAAAATATAAAATAAAAGGGTGCTTTATTATAAAAACACCCTTTGTTTTATAATGCTTCTGTATATGAAACTATAATCAAACTATATTCATTAAATATTAAATTATATTGATTATAAACAGTTATATATTCTAGAGTTGTTGTTTCTGTGTCAATTGTACTATATTTTAAAGCAGGTACAATTGAATATATTCTATTATTTTTATCGAAAAAGTCTAACTTATTATCACTTATGTACACTACACCTAACTTTCTCATTGCTTTTATTCCATCGACTTCACATTCACCAAGTTCCAACGCATTAGATATATCGAATATATTATTGGCGATTATTTCTTTGAAGTAATTATCTGGGTTTATAAAAACATCCTTTTTACCATCACCAATTTTTTCTGTAATTAATATTTCTAATGATGGATTTGCGATCCCCATTTCTTGTGTTAGTCTTAATGACATATAATTCCCCTCTTTCCTATATAAATTTATTCATATATATTATACTACAATTCCAATGGCTCTAACTGTTATGTTTTATATAGAATATTTATATATCGCAATAATAATTCATTTATTTCTTTTAATAATTTGTGCTGCTGCTTATCAATTCTCATTGAAAAAATATAATTTTTATTTAATTGCTCATTATTATCCAATACAATCAACTCTAATATAACCATATTACATTATTTGAAAATAAAAAAGTATACCTGCGTATACTTCCTTTTATAAAAATATACTTAGGTAATTTACATTTTACCTCTTATTATGGAGTTCTTGGGTAAAAAAACGATACTTTTTTTTCACTAAAAACACCTGCAAATTTGATAACTATGCCATTTATGAGGATTCTTCCTTTTGATATAGGTTATCTCAAGTTTTTTAAGTACATTTTTTCAGTACATACATATATTTTTGTAATATTATTGTTGAATTGTTGTTTTAACTTAGTAGTATTAATTTTTTTATTATGCTTGTCCATTAATACACCTTTTTCATATTTACATTCATAAAGTTTTATATAATCATTCAACATATCTTTATATACGCTCTTATTAGTTGAAATACTATGTGTAGAATCAACAAAACAATCACATGATTTTCTAACGATATAATACATATAGTCCCCGATAATTTTAGTATTTTCATTTAATTGGAATTGCTTGTTATATATTTCTATTCTCTTAATATTGTTTATTGCATCTCTGCACTCTTTAGGCTTATCAAATGTTGAATAAATATTTAATATATCATTGAATACTTTATGCGGATTAGAACTGTCTATAGTTTTAATTCTTGAAACTATGGTTTTTGCATTACTTATCATTTCCTTAAACTTTTTATCGTCTTTGAAAGTTTCATACAAATTTTTAACACTTTCATTTTTAAAATCTTTAGGTTTTGTACTTGCTTTAATATATAACTCCAGTTCTTTTTCTCCCTCTGAATCTAGGTTGTTAATAACATCTTTTAATTTTATAGGCTCTTTTATTGATTTAACTTCTTCTATTGCTGCAACTGGTGCTAATTCTATTATCTTAATTTTCTTTGTTTTAATACCTTTTAGCATTTCAATTATGAATTCATTGTCATAATAGTTGTTTGAGCAATGTTTTAATCTTGATTTCTCATAGATTTGCACGTGATCCACATGAAATAACTTATTTTTGATATATAAACATTCAGAAATATATTTATAATCATCATTGTTTTTATATGATTTCCAGTCCTTAATCAATTCATCATAAGTTACATCAAGACCATACTTGTTGAAATAATGCTCATTCAGTGCGAACGCTTTTAATTCTGCTAATTTGGTGTAGTAATTAACATGACTTTTTATATTATCTCTATATTGAGGTTTTTCTCCTTGTGTAAAAAATATAATTCCTGTATTCCCTTTATCACTTCTTAACCTTCCCATGAATTGAATAATCTTATTTGTATCAAATTGCATTTTGTCCTGAATCATCATTATGCAAGTATTCTCATTATCAATGTTTACGCCTGCATTTATAACACTTGTACACAAAACAACTATATTTTTAAGTGTAGAATTATTTATTATACTTTGATATTCTACTGCAACTTCTTCTTCTTCTTTATTCTTAGAATTAATAATTATATTATTTATTCCATTTTCAGTTAATAGGCATGAATATTCCTCAAGATTATTTATATTATCCTCTTGGAGCAATACTTTATCATGGCTTATTAAATTTTCAATGATCTTATTCAATATCAATGCTTTTTTTACTTTTTGATTGCTTGGTACTCTATATATATAAGTATTATCTAAGTTATAAATATTGCTTACTGAATTAACTGCAATGTAGTTATTAAACATTCTTGTATCTTTATATGCTTTATAAACATCTTCTGTATTCGCACTCATTAAAACGCTAGTATCTGCATTTATAGTCAATTCCTCTAATTCTTTTGAAATAGAACCTAATAATACTCTTTTACTCATTAGTTCGTGTACTTCATCAACTATAATTGTATATGATAAAGGCTTTTCATTCATTAATGATCTGAATTCATTATCTCTATCTAATAATCGTTGAATAGCCATAACCTTATTATAAGTTGCTACAATATATTTATTTTTAGGCAGTTCTGTCATGTTTCCATAAAAAAGACTATAATCATAATCTGCTGCAACCTGTTCTGCTAATGCTCTTGTAGGAACTAAAAAGAATATATAATCATCTTTCGACTTTTTAAACATTTCAATAATTCCAAACGTCTTACCTAATCCAGTAATCGCATTTAATAATATATGTCTATCTATTTTTAAAACTTCTTCAAGTTGTGAATTACATTCATTTAAGTATTTATTTACTGTATATATACAAGCATAGTTGTTTTCTATTACATTCTTAGGCTTGTTTTTAGCACCCTTTTCAAAAATAGGTATGTTTGTATTAAACAAACTATTAACCTTCTCTGCTACTTCCTTGAATCTATCTAATTTATAATATGATTGTATAAAATTCCATGGACTTAAAGCCTTTCCACAATTTTCAGTCCAACAACTAAAGATATTTTTTCCTACGTTTATTGATGCTCCATTCTTATTATCGCCACCATGAATTGGACAACATAAAGATTTCCCTTTGATTATTACTCCTGTAACTGTTTCAATTACATCTTTTATATTATGTTCATTATTAAATTTATCTATTATCATTCGAATATCGTACATTTTACCACCTCTTTCAGATTTCACTGTTGCAAATCCAAAAAAATATGATAAAATATACTTAGTTTTAATATGTATATTTTTTCATTTGGTTTTTGCTTTTAGATATACGCCAATATATCTATTTATAAAGTGAAAACTTTTTTTATTTAAAATATTAAAAAAACCCTTTTTAGCATGTGTTTACCATCACTAAAAAGGGTTGTATCTTCTTGACTGTATATAAAATATTTGTTATTATATACTTAGTTAAGAGTTCTCAAACGGCTTTTTATGTGTCTGTCACATACTGAGTTTGGCTTATTCAATGTAGTACCAATACATTAGATAAGTTGAGGACTTTTTATTTTGTTTTATTTTCTATATTATAACAAAATAAATATTTAATTTCAAAAAATTATCACTTTTTTGAAAATTAATTTTTTAACCTTATCTATTGATCTTCAAATTTGTTGAGTTGCTCCAATATCTTCTGAAATCTTTTTATGTAATTACCTCTTACATTTTCATCTAAAATATTATCCCCTATTTCATTTAATTTTTTTGATATTGTAAAATAAATCAATTGTAAACTAATTTATTGATATTTATCACATATTTTAGCCATTTTAAAGCCATCATTTTAATAAGTGTAAATGTAACTATTAACAAATGTTTTTCTTTACGTTTTATTTTTAAGGTTTTTCATCAGTTATGTGCTTTCAGGTAAGTTTATTCCTTAGCAGGTGTGATGGATTTATCCAACACTAATCCTGCTTAACTAATAAAGACTAATCCCTTTTATTCTTCTGCTGCATCTGTATACAATCCATCTACACTTATTGTAAACATTGGTTCTTTTCGCTCAAGATGATATTTATAGAAGTGATGGTTTGTATCTTGCACTTGAGCCATAGAACTAACAATAGAGTTCCACATTATTTCATCTATAGCAGAACCACAATGTGGGCAATGATCTACCTTACTTAACCCTGTCCAGTAAAGTTCAAACTCCTTTCTACAACTATGACAGTGTATTTTCGCTTTTGTATTAATCATTTTCTTTTTCATTATTAACACCTTCCCTTTTAAATTTTATCTAATATCTGTACGATGCTTGTAACTTTTCAATATCATATCTACAAGCATTGAAACTGTATCAGGTGCATCATCATGTTCATTTTTACCTTGCATAACATAGCCAGTTAAGTTGTCCATAAATTTAGCATAGTCGCTGTTATGGCTATAATCTGAACGGAAATATAAGTTTTCTTTAACTTGTCCACTTGCCAACAATATCTTTGTCTCTTTATTAGCAGTTGTAAATATTGGATCAAATCTTGGATGAATACCTTGTTCTCGGCATTTATTTTTTAAACTTCTGCAATAAACCTCACCAGCCCCATTACTTTCAATTCTGCACTTTTGAACATCATATTTATCTAACATGCTTATAGTAAGTGGTTCTGTTACATCAACAGGTGACTGAGTGAAAATGCAATCTATAATATAAACTTTTTTATCAATTATACTAGCAACTAACATACAATAAAAATCTATTCCCCTGTCTGCTAAGTCTATTACTGCTGCTATACCACTGCTTTGTTTATTTTCAATATCTGCCATAGTGAATATATTAAGGCTTTCCATAGGGAATAATAATCCTTCTGCAGGTTTTGGATTCTGTTGATATAAAGAACCAAATACATGAGGGTTTTGCTTTTTAATAGTTAATAATCTTTTAAGGCTATGTTTGCTTTCCCACAATGCTGTTCC
>Ga0302173_10000528_pt1 | contig 20626 bp, 12 predicted proteins | sample I_Fen_N3_1_FD_198785 | JGI IMG/M metagenome (GOLD analysis project Ga0302173, IMG submission 198785) | Peat permafrost microbial communities from Stordalen Mire near Abisko, Sweden - I_Fen_N3_1 | ecosystem: Environmental > Terrestrial > Soil > Wetlands > Permafrost | place: Sweden: Abisko... | reverse complement strand
GAATAATTTAATATTTTTCTCATCATTTGATTGTGCAAAAGATGTCAATCCGTTTAAAACTAAAACAGTTAAAAGAATCGTTTTTTTCATAGGTTAATGGCAATTTTGGATTAATTAATCATTTGAATCCGTTAATTTCTCAATAAATTCAAAGTTAAACAAAGAAACAAAATTATTTATAGCTACTTGATTTTTTAGCACTGGTTTTCAAAAAAAATAAAAACCCACTAATACCAAATTTTTCATTTGAATATTAGTGGGTTTTCTGGTCTTAAAGAAGTTTAAGCTTCAGGCGGAGTGGAAGCTCAGGTTCCAATTGCAGCGCCTTCGACTTCGCTCAGGATGACATAATTTTTTAATTTTTAAAAATATATCCTGACGATCATCTTTATTTTACTTCGATCAATTTGTTTTTAACTCCAATTCCGTTTTCATTAAAAGCTTCAATAGTAAAATAGTACTTTGTGCCTTTGTCCAAACCTCTAAAGTCATATGAGTTTTCACCATAAACCATAATGCTGTTGTATAATTTATCAGGAGTAATTCCGTAATAAATATTATATCCAATTGCATCAGCTTGTTTTTTCCAAGAAATCATAGCGTTACGTGAATCTTTGACATTTCTGTTTACTTTAAATTCTGAAACTGCTTTTGGTTTTTCTAATAATCCATTTCCAAAAACTCTGAAGTCTGAAATTGCAAATAAACCAGAAGCGTTGTGAATGTTTTCCATTTTTACATAACGTGCATTAATTGGTTTCGTTAACTCAACATAATCATGAGGAACGTCTTTATCATTATTAGATTTATCAATAACTAAAGTCCAGTTTACTGCATCATCAGACATGTATATTTTGTACTGATAATAAATATCCATTGCTTTGTTGTATTGTGTTGCTTTATGATCTGCATAATTGATTTGCAACGCATTTATTTGCATTTTTCGACCTAAATCCAGTTGCAGCCACTCGCCAGGATTAGCTGTTTTTGCAGACCAATAGGTTTGAATGTCTTCATCAGTTAAATTATTAGCGCCATAACAAAACTTTTCGAATACTTTTTTTCCTCCGGTATCTACTCTATGTGTCTGAACTTCCATACAATCCTCAAAAGAAGAAACTGTTACCGGTTTTTTATACGAAAGTAACATCCAACCAGAAGAAGCTCCTTTAGTTTGATCGCGTTCGCCTGTTGGAAGCACTATTGGAAAATCTCCGTAAGACGTAATAGAATACATTACATCGTCTTTATCAAATCCTGCAGGAAACAAATCAATTCGACGCTCAAAACGGTCTTTTATAGAAATTTTGCATGTTCCTGTATTCCAATAATTACCAAAATTGTCTGCAAAAGTATTTCCGTGCCCCGCTCCAATTACAAAACCTCCAGGTTTATAAGACATTGGATTGTGTTTTTGATAGGTAAATGGCCCTAACGGACTATTTCCTACATGAACTCCATTTGCATATCCTTTAAACTCGGTTGCTGGCGCTCCGTATTGCATATAATATTTTCCGTTGTGTTTGGTCATCCAAGCGCCTTCAATAAAATCTCCCCATGGAGCCGGTTCCATATCATTATTAGGGCCAAAGCGCTCCCATCCGTGATTTTTAGGATCTAGACCTACCACTTCTTTTATTTGCCCGTACGGACGCTGAATATCTTCTACTTCGGTTGCAGCATAAAGTTTTGCATAATCTGCTTGATTTCCTATTGGCAACCACGTTTTATAATCTACTTCGGTTCCTACTAGAGGTAATTTTCCGCTTGAACCGTAGTACATATATACTTTTTTATCATCATCCTGAAAAATAGCCGGATCCCAAGTTGGCAACATTGCTTTGTCTACGTGACGTAACCAACGTCCTGATTTTGGATCGGCAGTTTTCCAAACCGGATGATCTTTTTTCCACGTAGAACCAACATAAAACAACGTATCGTTTACAACCCAAGCCGCTGGTGCACATTGGTCATCATCGCCTGGTTGTCTTTGAAAACTTCCGTAAACGAATTTCCAGTCTGACATGTCTTTACTCCAAAAGAAACCTGCCTGATTGGTCGCAAATAAATAATATTCTCCTTTGTAGGTAATAATTACCGGATCCGCGCTTGAACGACGTGACTCAGGAATTCCGTTGTGATTGTGTGTCGTGTAATTATATCCAATATTTATTGGATTACAATACGTTGATTGCGGTTTGTTTGGGTCGAACCATTCTGTTTTTCCGGGAATGGTATTTGTTTGCGCAAATGTATTGGAACTGAATCCTATAAAAAGCAACAAAAACGGAATTATATAGGGCTTTCTCATTTCTTTTTTGTGTTTTTAATTCTTTGATTTAATAATTCTGGTTCATTGGTCGTTATGTAATCAAATTTGTTTTTGATTATCCAATCCATAACTTCAACATCATTTACTGTCCAAACATTTAAAGTAATATGATTATCTTTTGCCTCTTTGATCCATTCAGGGTGTTTTTGAAAAACAGAGTAATGAAAATCAACTCCAGTAATTTTATCCGATGTTACTGCTGCGGGAGATTTATTCCCTTCCAGATATTGTAAAGTAGTTACGGGATCAACTTGTCGAATTTGTTTCAGAATTTCATAATCAAAACTGATGTAAGAAGTTATTTTTTCGGCTTTAAGTTTTTTGATTGTTTCAACTGTTTTTAATGCAGTTTCTCTTCCTCTTTCTTTACTAATTTCTGAAGGTTTAATTTCACAAACTAAAATGGTGTGTTTATTATTCTTTTTCCCTTCTGCAATATATTCGTGTAAAGTTGGAAGCTTCTCTCCGTTTGAAAGTTTAAACTTTATTAGATCTTCGTAATTTGTTTTTTCGATGAGCAGTTTATTATAATGTGCATCATGATTAATTACAAGCGAATCATCGGCAGTTCGCCAAACGTCAAATTCTGAACCAGCCAATTTTAAATCGATCGCATGTCTAAGTGAAGCTATCGAGTTTTCGGGAAAGTTGTTCTTTTTCCAAGCTCCACGATGCGCTACAATAGCATTCTTTTTTGCGCTACAAGAAGAAAAAACAGTTATAGCAATCACAAAAAGAAATGCGTAAAACATTTTAATTGTATTCATTTTATAGAAATTAAGATTTATATTTCTTTAATTTTAAATATTGAATTTACTTACAAAACAAAAGTTTTAAAGCTAAAAAAAGCCCTCCGAACTAACTACGAAGGGCCAATCAATAATAAATAAACCAACTATTTAGTTAACTCAAAACTAACTTTCTTATCGGCATTTGAATTTCCTCCCACGAAAACATCAAACTGCCCAGGTTCTGCTACAAATTGTAAATCAGAATTATAAAATTTTAGATCTTCAACTGTGATATCAAAAGTCACGGTTTGTTTCTCTCCTTTTTTAAGTGTAATTTTTTGGAAATTTTTCAATTCTCTAACTGGTCGTGTTACTGAACCAACTAAATCTCTAATGTATAATTGAACTGTTTCTTTTCCGTCATAGTTTCCTGTATTTGCAACATCTACTGTTACTTTTAGTTTTCCTGCAGGATTCATTTTATCAGATGAAATTTTCACATTTGAATACTCAAAAGAAGTATAACTTAATCCGTAACCAAATGGGAATAATGGTTCGTTTCTTTCGTCGATATAATTAGATCTGAATTTTTCGAATTTACCTTCTGTGTTAGAAAGTGGTCTTCCTGTATTTTTGTGTGCATAATAAATTGGCAATTGTCCAACGCTTCTTGGGAATGTTGATGTCAATTTTCCAGAAGGGTTAACATCTCCAAATAATACATCAGCAATAGCATAACCTGCTTCTGAACCTGCGAACCAAACGTTTAAAATTGCCGGAACTGTTTCGTTTTCTTCTTTTATTACTAACGGACGACCATCAAATAAAACTAAAACTACTGGTTTTCCTGTTTTTAATAATGCATTTAATAAATCTTTTTGTGCTTGTGGAATTTCTAAATTCGTACGGCTACTAGATTCTCCACTCATTTCTGCAGATTCTCCAAGTGCAGCAACAATAACGTCAGATTGATTCGCTACTTTTAATGCTTCTGCTAATAATTCTTCTTTAGAACGACCGTCACGGTTTAATGTTTTTCCAAACATTGTAGCGTTAGTTTCAAAAGTTTCGTCGTAATCTAGATTACTTCCTTTTGCATATAAAACTTTTGTAGATTTTCCTGCTACTTCTTTAATTCCTGCTAATAATGAAATAGCATTTTCCATTTTTGTAGCTACACTCCAAGTTCCTGGCATGTTTTCTTTAGCATCTGCCAATGGCCCGATTAAAGCAATTGTTCCAGATTTTTTAAGAGGTAATACTTGGTTTTGATTTTTTAATAAAACCAAAGATTGTGCAGATATTGATCGTGCTTCTTTTCTGCTGCTTGCAGTAAAGATTTCTGTTTTTGCTCTGTTAACATCGCAATATTTGTACGGATCCTGAAACAATCCTAAATCGTATTTTGCCTCAAGAATAAGTTTAACTGCGTTGTCGATTGTTGCCATTGTAACTTTTTTCTCGTCTAAAGATTTTTTCAAAGTTGTTAAAAAACCTTCTCCAACCATATCCATTTCTACACCTGCATTTAAAGACTGAGCAGATACTGCTTGTAAGTCTCCCATACCGTGCTCGATCATTTCAGGAATTCCAGTAAAATCTGTTACTACAAAACCTTTAAAACCCCATTGTTTTCTTAAAACATCTGTCATTAACCATTTGTTTCCTGTTGCAGGAATTCCGTCAACTTCGTTAAAAGAAGCCATAACTGAACCTACACCAGCATCAACTGCTGCTTTGTAAGGAGGGAAATAATCGTTGAACATTCTGATATGACTCATGTCAACTGTATTGTAATCTCGACCACCTTCTGGCGCACCATATAAAGCGAAGTGTTTTACACATGCCATGATCGAATTATTTTTTGAAAGATCGTGTTGTTGGTAACCGTTTACCATTGCTGTTGCAATACGGCTTCCTAAGTAAGGATCTTCTCCTGAACCTTCAGAAACTCTTCCCCAACGTGGATCACGAGAAACATCTACCATTGGCGAAAATGTCCAGTTGATACCATCTGCACTCGCTTCTTGTGCTGCAATTTGCGCACTTCTTTCGATTAAGCCCATGTCCCAAGTACAAGATAATCCTAACGGAATTGGGAATGTTGTTTCGTAACCGTGAATTACATCCATACCAAAAATCAAAGGAATTTTCAATCGGCTTTCTTCGACTGCAATTCTTTGTACTTCTTTAATTTTTTGAACAGATTTTATATTGAATAATCCTCCAACTTTACCTTCAGCAATTTTTTTAGCCACGTCAGAACTGTTTGCTTGTCCTGTTGTAATATCTCCAGAAGTTGGTAAATTAAGCTGACCTAATTTTTCGTCTAATGTCATTTTTGACAATAGTTCAGCTACAAACTCTGACCTTGGTTTAATTTTTACTGTATTTTTAGTGTTCTTTTTTTGAGCGTAACCCAAAACAGCACAGCCTAAAAATAGTAAGACTAATTTGTTTTTCATTCTAATATATTTATTTGTTTGTATTCGTTTTAATCTGCTTAAACATCCAGTCATAAATTTCTGAACTTTCATAAACTCTAGTCCAGCTGTCGTGACCTGCATCATCAAAAATGGTCAGTTGTACGTCTGGAGCATTGCATTTTTTTAACTCTTTGTAAATGCTTATTGCATAATCTACTTTTACTACATCATCTAATAATCCATGAAAGATTCGAGTTGGAATATTTGCAATTTTACAAGCACTTTCTAATTCAATTAAGTCTACAAATCCAGAAATTGGTACAATTGCTGCAAACTTGTCTGGATATGATAGCGCTAAATTCCATGCTGCCCAACCACCAGAACTTAGTCCTGTAACATATATTCTGTTGGGATCTATTTTGTTCTCTTTCTGAATTTTTAAAATCAGCTCATTAATGGACTCAATATTCCAATTTTCATCTTCTTTGCATTGAGGTGCCAAAACGTAAGCGTCTAATTCATGCGTTTTTAAATATTTTAAAGGGCCGTGAATTTTTACTTTTTCAAGGTCTGTCCCCTTTTCTCCGTCACCGGAAATAAAAACAATTAACGGCTTTTTCTCTTTTAGATTGGCCGGACGATGTAATACGTAACCCAATTCATTTTTTACAACTACTACCGTTTTTATTGTTCCTGTAATTTCGGTTTGTGCAAAACCTAATACTGAAAACAATACCATTATAGATGTTAGTCTCAGCTTCATTTTAGATTCCGTATTTTCCAGATTTAAAACCAAGTTTTCCTAATCCTTGTTTTACTTCCGGAGCATTCATAAACAATTTCCATAATAAACCTGTACGGTAGTTTTCGATCATAACTACTTCTGGCCCTTGATCAATCGCTAAATAGCGTTTTGCAACCCAGTTATTTGGTAAGCTTAAAGCATCATAAAAACCTGCTTCGCCCCAAGTTTCTTTATTATGGTTGTCGTATAAATTTCTAATTAAAGCCATTGATTCTTTTGGAGTATAAACAATAGAACTAATTGCTGCTGTTGGAGAAACTACACCTTGATCGTTGCTTGGCATGTGCGCATTATAGCCTATTGATCCATCAGGGTTTCTAGAATAAGAGGCTGTTAATCCCCAATAATCTGCACTATATCCTTTTTTAGGATTTTGTACGCAATACTCGTAATTGATTTTGGTCTGATTTACATTTAAATCCCAATAATTGGCATATTTATCTGTTAATTGATTTGGATCAAGTCCTACATAAGAATAGTGTGCCCAAAATAATGGTCCACCAAATTCTTCTGCTCCGTTGTGTTTTAAAATAAGTGGGATATTGTATTTTGTTTTAGCCGAAACAATTCCACCACTTCTCGCCCATCCTTCATGATAAACTTTTGGATCTATTGTATGTGTTGGTGACGATGCTGCCAAAACGTATGTGATTAAACATTCGTTATATCCTTCTAATGGAAAATTCATTTGCCAATCGTACGAAGGCGACCAATGCCAATACAATACATTTTTTTTGTTTGTATACCATTGCCAGTCTACTCCTTTCCAAAGTGCGTCATATTTTTGAGCTACAGCTTTTTCATTTTCAGAACCATCTTTAAGATATTCACGAACTGTAATCATTCCCGCAACCAAAAATGAAGTTTCGACTAAATCTCCACCATTATCCTTGGTTCCAAAAGGCTTTACTTTTCCTGTATTTCCGTCGATCCAGTGCGACCATGCTCCGTGAAAACGATCTGCTTTGCCTAAAAAATCAGCAATTTTGTTCAGTCTTTCAACTCCTTCTTTTTTGGTAATATATCCTTGGGAAATTCCAGAAACTATTGCCATTAATCCAAAACCAGAACCTCCTGTTGTAACAATGTTTGCATCATTTTCTGGGTAATTCCCATCTGGATGGTAACGTTCTCTGGCTAATCCTGAATTTGGTTCAGCATAATCCCAAAAGTATTTAAAGGTTTGTTTTTGAACTGTAGCTAAAAGTTGTTCATCTGTTAATTTTACAGCAACTACATCTTCTACTTCATTTTTTTTTGATTTATCCGAATTTGATCCGCAACCAAAAAATGTAAAAACTAATAATAAAACTGAAATTCTAACCATTATAAAAATTTTAAGCAATTATTAAAAATCACCCCTTTCATGAGAAAGGAGTGATTTTAGTATTATAAATTAATAACCAGGGTTTTGTTGAGACATACCGTTGGCCTGTATTATGAATGTTGCCGGAATTGGAAACAATTCATTTTTACCTTCTGTAAATGTTCTTCCGTTAGGGAAAAATTCATTTTTATCAGCTGCAAAAGCTGCTTTAGCTTGTCCAGTTCTAACAAGATCAAAGAATCTATCAAATTCGAAAGCTAATTCTACCCTTCTTTCTTTCCAGATTGCAGTTCTTACAGCAGCCTGAGAACTTGCAGGAGTATCACCTAAACCAGCTCTGTGTCTGATTTCATTCAATAATGGAATAGCATCTGAAGTTTGTCCTAATTCGTTTAAAGCTTCAGCTTTCATTAATTTTACTTCTCCATATCTTAAATATTTGATGTTTGCATCAGTTTCCCATGCATCAGTAAATGATGAAGAATAAGCTTTGAAGTTATACATTGGGTTTTCTACCGTTACAGGAACTACTCTACCATCGTATAAAGTTGTGTTTCTGAATATAATAGTAGCATCTTTTCTAACATCACCAGCTTCATAAGCGTTAAGTAAACTTAGTGATGGAGTATTGAATCCCCATCCCCATCCACCAGCACCACGAGCACCTTGAACGTTAGAATATCCTTGAATTCCTTTTGTTGGTACTGCACCGTGTCCGTTAATTTCGAACATAGATTCGATATCATTTTCACCTTCTAATCTAAACATTTTAGCATAGCTTGGGTTTAATGAATATCCTGTAATCAAATTACAGTTGTCCACTACTTGTTGCCATTTCTTTTGGTACAAACTTACTTTAGCCAACAAAGCATAAGCAGCACCTTTTGAAGCTCTCTCTTTTTCATCAGCTGAATAAGCTGATTTTAATGGTAAAACAGCAATTGCATCTGCTAAATCTTTCTCGATAAAAGCATATACTTCAGCAACTGGTTTACGAGTAAGTAACATTTTTTTATCCTCCTCAGAAGTTGGATTTTGCAAACGATCTACAATTGGAACACCTCCGTAACATTTTACTAAAGTAAAATACATGAAAGCTCTTAAAAATTTAGCTTCTCCCATTAATCTTTCTCTTAAAGCTGGATCAGCTTTGTCTAATTTTGGGATAATGGCTAAGGCCTGATTACATCTGTTGATACCATCGTATTGAGCAATAAAAGTACTTTCGGCAGATGGGTTTGATGAGTTATAGCTTAATGCATCTAAAACATCTTTATCTGTACCACCATCTCCAGGTGATGATCCTTTATCAGCATCATCAGAAGTAATACTTGCTAAACCAATCCAACCAAATGAACTCATGTCCCAATCAAGAAACTTAGCATAAATTGAAGTTACAAATGTTTTTGCTCCATTGTCAGTATTATACAATTCAACATCTGTAGTTGGTATTGCTTGTGTTGGGTTAACATCTAAAAAGTCGTCCTGACAAGCGGTAAAAAACAATGCCGACAAAGCAAACATTGATATATATATCTTTTTCATAATATTAAAATTTTAAATTAGCACCAACAACGAAAGATCTTAAAGTAGGATAAGCATCAAGCTCAATTCCCTGAGTTCCGTAAGGATTACCATCACCATTTAGCTCAGGAGAAAATCCAGAGAATTTTTGAGTAATAAATGGGTTAATTGCATTTACATAGATTCTACAGTAGTTAATAAAACTTGTGTCGTTTAAAGGAAGTTTGTATCCTACAGTAATGTTATTGATTATAAAGAAATCTCCAGATTCTAAATAGTATGTAGATGCGTAAGGCACTTCATTAAATGGTTTAGGATTTGCAGCATTAGCATTACCAGGAGTCCAGAAATTGTTTGTTAAAGATGCCTCAACATTTTCACCTGAGAAACGTTGTGCTTTTTTACCGTTATAAACTTTAGCTCCACCTGTTCCGTATCCGTCTACAGAGAAATCAATGTTTTTGTAGTTTAATCCTAATGTTACACCATAATTAGTTTTTGGTAAAATTGAACCAACATACTTTTTATCTTTAGTAGCATCTAATGCAGTTTGAACTACTTTTTCTCCAGCAGCATTGTAATACAACATTTTACCACTTGCAGCATCTATTCCAGCATACTCGTATAAGTAAAAACTACCTAATGGTTGCCCTACAGAAGTTTTATTAAGCATTTTAGTATCTTGACCATTTCCTAAGTTACCTCCAATTACTGGCGAAATATCAAAATCTTTTAAAGCAGATAATTTATTTGTGTTTTGAGAAAAGTTTCCTCCAACCCAGTAACTTAAGTTATCTGAAATTTTATCATCCCAACGTAAAGAAAGTTCATAACCTTTGTTTGATACTTCACCAACGTGCGCAGGAGTTGCAATTGTCAATCCTGAAGACATATAAGGTTTAGTATTTAAAATTACGTTACTTGTATTCTTGTCATAATAATCAACCGATCCTTTTAATCTGCTGTTTAATAATTCGAAATCAAGACCAACAGAAGCTTCCTCTGTAACCTCCCATGATAAACTTGGGTCAATTTGTGAGTTGATTGTTGTACCTGGATATAAAATTGAACCCCCTAAATATGCATCTAATCCTGAAGCATATGCCTGGCTATTTAAAGGCACGTTTTGGTTACCTAATTTACCCCAGCTACCTCTTAATTTGATTAAATCAATGCCTTTAATATCAGATAAGAAACTTTCTTTTGTCATAATCCAACCTAAACCAAAAGATGGAAAAGTTCCCCAACGATAATCTTTAGCAAAATTTGAAGATCCGTCACGTCTAATAGTACCAGTTATTAAATATCTGTCCATTAATTTGTATTGGAAACGACCAAAATAAGATGCTAATCTGCTTTCGTTATATGTTACATCATATACACTTGTAATATCACCAACATATTCTACTCCATGTGCATCTTTTGCATTATATAAAGACCAGTAGTTAGAATTTGTACTTACATTTTTTCTTGCAATAGTTAAAGTTTCTCTTGGTCCTTTTACAGAAGCCTCCATACCAGCAGTTAATTCAAGATCATGAATACCACCAAAAACTTTATTATAAGTAAAATAGTTAGATAAGTTCCAGTTAAAATACTGCTCTCTACCTCTAGTCAATAAATTTACAGGATCTGCTTTATGAGAATCTACATAATCAGCAGCTGTTGTATTTGGATTTGCAGCCATCCAGATACCTTGTTTATCCTCATAATTATATTGTTTCCAAGAATAGTACTCTCCATTAAATTGAGAAGTAAATTTTAATCCTTTAATGATTTCGTAGTCTAATTTTAAACCACCTTGTAATGTTATACTTCTTTGTTGCTCATTATAAAAATCTAATTGAGCTACCGGGTTACCAACATTATTAAATGCTGATCCAATTTGATTTGCAACACCAGCAGCATTAACACGTGGTACACCATATTGTCCGTCAGAAAAACGTACCGGAACTAAAGGAGATTGTTTGTAAGCATTTGTAAAAGCTGATAATGGCTTTGGAGCTGAATTAGCCGATGTAAAACTTAAATTTTGAGTTAACGTAACTTTTTTAGAAATTTTAAATTCGTTGTTGTTTCTAAAAGTTGTACGACCGTAATTTAAGCCATTTAAAATAGCTTGCTCTTCGTAGTTTCCAACACTGAAAAAATATTTAATATTTTCTGAAGCTCCAGAAATAGAAATATTGTTTTGAGTGTATGAACCTGTTCTTGTAATTTCGTCAAGCCAATTTGTATTAATTGGTTGATTTGCAGCAAATGTATTTGTACCCAAAGCTGCATTTGTATATGCTGCATATTGGTTAGAATCTGCCATTTTAACCTTTTTTAGAGGAGTTCTAAAACCGGCAAAACTTTCGATTTCTACAGATACTTTATCACCTTTACCTTTTTTAGTTGTAATAATGATAACTCCGTTAGCTGCTCTTGTACCATAAATTGCTAAAGATGAAGCATCTTTAAGAATCTCATACGAAGTAATATCATTTGTATTGATATTATTGATATTCTCCGTTGGCATTCCGTCAACAATATACAAAGGAGATCTTCCTCCTAATGCTGTACCTAAACCTCTAATAACAACAGAAGGTGTGCTTCCTGGTAAATCAGATGAAATTACCTGAACACCAGCCGCTTTACCCTGAATTGCTTGTGATGCATTCAGTACTTTTGTTTTTGTAATTTCTTCAGCTTTAATAGAAGTAATTGCCGAAGTATTATCAATTTTCTTTCTTGTTCCGTATCCAATTACTACAACATCTTTTAAAACAGTATCACCTGCTTCCTTTAATGTAATTGTCATTGGTGCGGTTGTCGCTGTTACAGAAACAGCTTCAAAACCCAACATTGAGACTTTTAAAGTCTCACCCTCTTTGGCATTAATAGTAAAATTTCCGTCAAAATCAGCATCAGCAGAAGCTTTAGAATTTGCAGCAGAAATAATTGCTCCAGGAATTCCCATTCCACTACTGTCTACTATTTTTCCTTTAATTGCTTGTCCAGACATGTAAGCCGGCAATAGCAAAAGCGCTAAAAAGCTAAAAATAAAATTTTTCATACAGTTTGTAATCGTTTAAGTTAGTAGAGCCAAATTAAACAATTACAACGTTGTAGTACATCAAAGAGCACTACAACATAGCTACATCATTATGTTAAAATATCATTTCAAACAACTGATTTACAACAATCTAAATGTTAAATTTATTTTGTTAACATAACGTTATGATGTAGTAATGATGTATTAGAATTATATAAAAAAAGAACTGTAAAAATATAATATCTTTAAAAATCTAATACCAATCTTACAGACTTAATAAAAATTTTGAGAGATTTTCGTCTTGAGAGAGGCTAAGTTTCTTTCTTAGGCGATATCTGTGCAATTCTACACCTCTAAATGAGATGTTCATCATAGGAGCAATTTCCTTCGATGAAAGATTCATTTTAAGATAAACACACAGTTTTACATCTTTTGGAGTTAAATGTGGGAACTTTTTAGAAAGGTTAATAATAAACTCGTTGTGAATTTGATTTAGATTGGTTTCAAAAATTTCCCATTCATGTTTATTCACCTCATTTATTTTAATTGCTTTTTTAATTTCACTTTTTAGCTTATTAAAATCTTTTTCAGAGTCTAAAATACTTTGAATATTATCGATCATCTCACTTTGCTTTGCAATCGAAAGGGATTTTCCAGCAACTTCAGATGATTTTGTTTGTAATTCTAACTCCAGAATATGTTTTTCATATTCTTGTAGATTCAGTTCGTTTTCTGCTTTTAATTCCATTTCAAGAATTTCACGCTGATGTTTCAATTCTTCGGCTTGCAGCTTTAATTTTTGCGTATAGCGAAACTTATTCCATTTATAATAGAAAAATAACACTGCTCCTACTACCAACAAATACAGTAAAATCATCCAAAACGAAAAATACCAAGGCTCTGCTACTTTAAAATCAAAATCAGAAACTTTCTCATAACTCGCACCATCATGTTTATAAACAATAATAGAATGATATCCACTGCTTAAGTTGTTTAATACTATTAAACCATTTGAAATCTGTGAATATTCTTTACTCTTATCAAGCTTATAAAACAAATTGGGTTTACTTGCTCCGTAAATTCCAGATATCACATTTATTTTTAACTCAGTGTTATATTTAATTTTAGTATCGTTAAGAACCAAATTTCCTTCATTAAAAGCCTCTATTCTAGCATTTGAATTTTGTTTGTTCTCATACTTTCGCTGAAGTGAAATAAATCCATCGTCGAGATTTAATAAATAATGGTTATCAGTTTTAAAAATTCTTAAATTATCGTTGATTAATGTTCCTTTATAATATTTTTCCTGAATGATATTCCATATAAATTTATTTCCCTTGGCATAAATATGATATAAAATTCCGTCTTGAAGCACCACGAAGTGATCTTCGTCTATAGAAACGACATCGGTTATATTTTTAAAATTAGAATTAAACAATTCATTTTCGACAAGAGTATTTGTAATAGAATTATAGGTATACCACAAATTATTGATTAGAAAGAGAATTTCATTTCTAAATTCGAAAATCTTAACTCCAAAATCGTTCTTAATTTTACTTTGTTGGGTAATATTCTCGACTTTTTTGGTTTTATAATTATCATCGTATACTACACGATATAATCCACGATAATTATCTGCTGCCCAAATTTCATTCTTTTTATTCTGAGCAACATATTTGATTGGTTTAGAAAGATCACCAATAATTTTATTCTGAGTCAGTTTTGAAATATCATCATAAACTAAAACTCCGCTATAAGTCGATTGAAAATAGGTATTATTGATAATACTTTTAGAAAGATTCCATCCTCCGCTTATATTATTGATTTTAGTTAGTGCTCCATTTTCATAACAAAATGTTCCATCATTATGACCAATAATATATTTAGTGCCAATTTTACTAATATTCCACGCTTGCCCTTGAGTATTTGGTAACATATTAAACTTACCCGAAACGAACTCAAAAATACCGTGATTTGAAGCTATTAAATAGCCTTTATCTATAGCTGCAACAGAATAAACTGAACCCAGAATACCGGAATTATCGTAAAAGAATGATATTGGAGAATTTATCTCTACATGAGTTATACCGTTGTCTAATCCTAACCATAAATCATTTTCTTTGTCAAAACCAATACTTAGAACCGAATTGTTCATTAACACATTGTTCCTGTCGATGTTTTTAAAAGTATCAGTGGTAAAGTCATAAATAAAAACGCCTTTATTTCCGGTACCAATCACTAGTTTATGGTCTTTAGTAAATTTTGCAACGTTTATAGTGGCGGCTTTAAGGATTTCATTTAATGGATTATTCCATGGCCTTAAACCTTCTTTTTCGATAATGAAAATCCCTCTTTTTTGACTGAAAATGTAATTCTTGCCTTCGTACTTTTCAATGGCATGAACCACAGTCTTTTTTAAAACATTCCAGCCTTTTGGGTTGGCAATTCTTGAACCGGACATTTTAAAAAGCCCTTTCTCAACCGAAGCAACGTAAACACTATTATCGACAACGAAACAGTAGGAGATTAAAAACGGAAATTTAATTTTTTGAATGTGTTTTCCGTCATAAATAAAAACATCATTAAAGGATTGAAAATAAATAGATCCATTATATCTGAATATTTTCCAGATCTCTTCATTGTCCTTTTCATCAAATAAGCGTAGATTTTTGGTTATAGACACATAATGCATCTTCCCTTCTTTTCTATACCAATATCCAAATTCTTTATAGGAACCAGAATAAATCTTATCTCCTTCGATCATAATCGATCGAATAATAGTTTTGTTTGGCAATGCATATTTTTCCCACATCACACCATCATATCGCAATAAATAGTGATTATTGGCAAAATACATGGCATCATCTTTTCCTTGAACGACATTCCAAATTTGGTTGTCTCCTTGGTAATCTGATTTATTATAATTTTCTACGAAAGGAAGTAATTCTTGTGCTTGTATTTGAGAAGCAATGAAAAAGAAGAAAAATAATTTTAGAAGTATCGATTTCAAAATATTCGGATTTATATTCAAAGATACTGACAAATATTTAAAAACATAAAAAAGCTCCTCGATTGAGAAGCTTTTTTATAGATCTAAAGAACTTAATTTTTAATTACAAAACACAACCAATAATGTCAATACTCCAATTAGCAAACATAAAGGAGAATAATATTTGGTATCCTTTAAAGCAAATTCCGAGTTTCTGTGTTTTTTAAAAAACCCAACATAGTTAAAATCTCCAATAGCTCTTAGGATAAATATAAAAATTATGATCCAAAACCCACATTTATCAAACCATTCAGGCAAACTTATCCCTATAAATCCATATTTTATTAAATAAGAAAGACCAAAACACATTAAACCAATAGCAATAATAAGGGTCGAAATTACTTTTGGAATAAAAAGCGGTTCTCCATAACTATTTGTTGGCACAACTGCTCGACTTGCCCATTTACCTCCAAAAGCCCAATAAAAATGAAGTACTGAAAGTGCTGCAAAAACCAAAAATAATACTATTGCTATAATGATCATTTGAAGTAATTTAAGGGATAAAAAATCAATTAATTCTCCAGCAATTGATATACTTGATTGGCAATTTCATACTCTTCATCTGTTGGTACAACCAAAACTTTTGCTCTTGAATTTGAGGTATTAATTTCTCTAATTTCTTTTGATCGAATTTGATTTTTTTCCTGATTCAATTCAATTCCAAAAAAGTCCATATCAGTACAAACCAAGTTGCGTATATATGATGAATTTTCGCCAATTCCGGCTGTAAAAACAATCGCGTCTAAACCATTTAAGGCGGCAGCATACGAACCTATATATTTTTTAATTCTATAAGCATTCATCACCAAAGCCAATTGACAATCTTTATTTCCTTTTTCGGCTTCTGATTCGATATCGCGTAAATCACTATAACCTGTAAGTCCCAACATTCCGCTTTGCTTCAATAAAATTGAATTCACTTCATCTGCCGAATATCCAAGATTCTTAATCATATAGAAAATCACCGATTGATCGATATCTCCCGCTCGAGTTCCCATTATTAAGCCATTTGCCGGCGAAAACCCCATTGTTGTATCAATACATTTTCCGTCCTTAATTGCTGCCATACTACAACCATTTCCTAAGTGAATTGTAATTATTTTAGAACTTTTTTCTAAATAATCAATTGCTTTTTCAGAAACATATTTGTGGCTTGTTCCGTGAAAACCGTAAACACGAACTTTATTTTCTGTTAACAGATAATTTGGAATTGCATATTTATAAGCCTCAACAGGAATTGTTTGATGAAAAGCGGTATCAAAAACAGCAACTTGTTTTGCTCCTGAGAAAATTTCCTCAGCAACATTTATTCCTACTAAATGTGCGGGATTATGTAGTGGAGCCAACTCTGCTAGCTCTTTTATTTTTTCTTTAACTTCAGCTGTAATAATTGTAGTATTCGAAAAATAACTTCCACCATGCACCACACGATGACCAACTGCACTAATTTCTGAAGTCGATTTAATTACTCCTTTTTCAGGATCTAAAAGTAATTCGGCCACTTTTTGTAAACCTACTTTATGCGTTGGAATTGGCAATGCTTCTTCGATTGAATTTGAAGATGTTTTAAACGTTACATTTGAAGTTTCCAGACCAATTCGATCAATCATACCAGTACAAATTACTTCGTTTGTTGGCATAACCATTAATTGATATTTAATTGATGAACTTCCTGAGTTTATTATTAATATTTTCATTTTTTTAAAAGGTTCTAAGTTTCTTGGTTGCTTAGGTTCTAAGTTTTTTCTTTTGTTGTATTTTTTTGAGTTCTAAATCATGTAAAACTCATAATTCACAATTCATAATTATTTAAAGTCCTTGCGCTTGTATAGCTGTAATAACTACAGTATTGATGATATCATCGACTGTACAACCACGGCTTAAATCGTTTACAGGCTTGTTTAAACCTTGTAACATTGGGCCAATGGCCAATGCTCCTGTTTCTCTTTGTACGGCTTTGTAGGTATTATTTCCGGTATTTAGATCAGGAAAAATAAGTACGCTCGCTTGTCCTGCCACTTCAGAATCTGGCATTTTACTTTTCCCTACAGCGCGGTCAACTGCGGCATCATATTGAATTGGACCTTCTATTTTTAAATCTGGTCGTTTTTGTTTTACAATCTCAGTTGCTGCTCTTACCTTATCTACTTCATCTCCTTTTCCTGATGCTCCCGAAGAATAAGAAAGCATTGCAATTTTTGGTTCGATTCCGAAAGCTGAACTTGATTCTGCCGATGAAATTGCGATTTCTGCCAATTGTTCTGCTGTTGGATTTGGATTAATAGCACAATCACCAAAAACCGAAACCCGATCTTCTAAACACATAAAAAACACCGACGAAACTACAGATGAATTTGGTTTTGTTTTAATGAATTGTAAAGCCGGTAAAATAGTATGCTGCGTAGTATGTGCAGCACCAGAAACCATTCCGTCAGCGTGGCCTTTGTATACCATCATGGTTCCAAAATACGAAACATCTTCCATTAAATCTCGCGCCATTGTAATAGTGACATTTTTGGCTTTTCGAAGTTCGTAATACGTATTTGCATAATCCTCATAGTTTTTAGATTCTTTAGGATTAATGATATCAACTTTCGAAAAATCGAATGTAATTCCTAATTCCGCAATCTTATTTTCGATTTGTTTTTTGTCGCCAATTATCGAAATATCAACTACATCCATAGCTAATAATCTAGATGCTGCGATAATAATTCTCTCATCGTTACCTTCTGGCAAAACAATGTGTTTACGATGTTGTTTGGCCCTTTTTACCATATTGTACTGAAACATTTTTGGTGTCATTCCTTCGGCTTCAAAGGTGATTAATCGTTCTGATAAATCATCTACAACAACGTATTTTTCGAATGTACTAATTGAGGTTTCAATTTTGTGTGTATTATTAGCATAAATTTCTGATTTGATTGAACCTATTTTATTTGTAATCGTATAAGTTCCGCCATCTACAGCAATTATAGGTACAACAGGAGAAAGTCCTTCAATAAGCTTTAAAATACTTTCTTCGGGAACAATATTTCCGGTTAAAATTATTCCGGAAATTGTTGGGTAATTTGCAGATTCATTGGCTTGTAAAGCACCCAAAATAATATCTGAACGATCGCCTGGCGTAATCACCAATGCATTGTCGTGCAAATGAACTAAGTAATTATGAAGCTGCATTGCGCCTACGCTAAAATGCCCAATTTCGTTGTTTAAATGAGCACTTCCAAACAAAACTTTTGCATCCAGTTGGTTGACAATTTCCTGCATGGTTGGATTATTCAAACTCGAAATTAACGGTATTGTATTAATCAGGACATTCGCAGGCAAACTTTTTTGTAATCCTTGGGTAACCAAGTCTATGTTTTCTAGCTGAACTTTATTGGCAACAACAGATAAAACTTCAACTTCCTTTACTTTGAACGAATCGTAAACCAAATAAAGGCTATCAACTAATTCTTCTAAAGTTTTTCCAACTCCTGAACCTATAATTATGGTTGGAATTCCAAGATTTTTGGCAATTAAAACATTCAAATCTAATTCGATTGAAGTTCCTTCGCCTGTAAAGCTCGTTCCTTCGACCAAAACAAAATCAAAACGTTCTTCGAGTTTTTTATATTTCTCGATAATTAAATCCAGAACCTCTCCTATTTTTCCTTTATTCTTTTTCTTGATTAATTTGCTTTTTGTAATCGCAAAAGCATCTTCAAACTTAATATCAAGATTGAAATAGGAAAGAACCGTTTCAATATGATTATCTAATTCTCCATCAACAAAATCCTCTACAATAGGTCTAAAATAACCTACTTTAGCCGTTTTACCCATCAAAATACTCATCAAACCGAGTGTAATTATCGATTTTCCACTATTGTGATCGCTTGTAGCTATATATACTGCTTTACTCATAATTTCTATTTTGAATCTAAACAAATGTACTGTAACTCGTAATTTTTAATATCGAAAGAAACGTTAAAACCAACGTCGTTTTTTAAAATAAATAATCAATGCAATGACCAAGAAAAACATCGCAATCATGACGCTATGATACCCATATTTGTATCGAAGTTCTGGCATGTTTTCAAAATTCATTCCATAAACCCCAACAATAAAAGTAAGCGGTATAAATATGGCCGAAATGATCGTTAACGTTTTCATAATCTCATTCATTTTTCGGCTTTGTTCCGAAAAATAAAAGTTAGAAGCGCTTTCTAATGAGCTCATATCTGAATCAATTTGCTCTAAAAGTTCTAAACTTTTTTGATGTAATCTTATAAAGAAACTAAAGGTCTCTTTTTGAATTCCGTTATAAGTTTCGTCGTCTTTAATAGTTTTTAAATAATATAAAGAATCGCGTAATGGAATTATTGAACGTTTTAGAAAATTAAAGTTATCTCGGTGATTTTCAATTTTTTCTAAAATAATTGGATCTGCTCCCTTTTTGGTTAAATTAATTAATTCTTCTAATTTATCTTCTTCATCTTCTATCGTTATGTAGAAGTTTTCCATGACAGCATCTAATAACAAATAGAGTAAATAATCTACTTTTTTAGTTCTTACAATTCCTGCATGTGTACGCAGGCGTTCGCGAATGTGGGTAAAAAAATCGCTTCTTTTTTCCTGAAACGATATTAGAATTCCATCTTTTAAAATAAAACTAATTTGTTCAACACTAATATTATCTGAATATTCCGAAGGCAAAAGTGATTTTATATTAAAGAACAAAACATCTCGTTGTTCTTCTAATTTCGTTCTTTTGCTTGTATTTAAAATATCGGCCAATAAAAAATCATCCAACTTAAAATGCGTACCAATCGTTTTAAGCAAATTAATATCGTTTAAGCCATGAATATTAAGCCAGTTATTTTTAGTGTAATCAATGCAGGTATTTAAAGCTAAGACGTTAAACTTATCATATTCAATAACATCTGCGTCATCGTATACAAAAAGCTGCATCTCGGTTTCATGCTCTTTATGCGAACCCGTATATTCTAAAGTTATATGTTGAATCTTTCGTCCCTTCTTGTATTTTATCTTTCTCATTCAAAAATGATTTATATAGTAATATTACAAAAAAGAATCTGAATGAGAAATGACAATTGTCATTTTGATTGGAAAGATTTCTTAATACATATTAAATAAATATAATCTTTTTACTACTTTTAATTATTAATCCATTAACATAAATCCAAAAAAAAACCGAGTCATTTCTGACTCGGTTTTTCATTATTGTGAAAGAAGAATTATTTTACTTCTTCGAATTCAACGTCTTCAACATTGTCACCTTGCGATTGCTCTTGTTGTGGAGCTGCTTGTTGACCTTGTTCACCTTGAGCATACATAGCTTCTGTAGCTGTTTTCCAAGCTGCATTGATGTTGTCAAGAGCAGTTTGAATAGCTG
>Ga0302173_10000527_pt1 | contig 20670 bp, 22 predicted proteins | sample I_Fen_N3_1_FD_198785 | JGI IMG/M metagenome (GOLD analysis project Ga0302173, IMG submission 198785) | Peat permafrost microbial communities from Stordalen Mire near Abisko, Sweden - I_Fen_N3_1 | ecosystem: Environmental > Terrestrial > Soil > Wetlands > Permafrost | place: Sweden: Abisko... | reverse complement strand
TACATCTTTTACATCTCCAGATAAAACTCCACCTTGAATAGCTGCTCCAATTGCAACAACTTCATCAGGGTTAACACCTTTAGATGCTTTTTTACCAAAGAATTTTTCAACTTCGTCAGCGATTCTTGGCATACGAGTAGAACCTCCAACAAGAATAACTTCGTCGATATCAGATGTAGATAAACCTGCATCTTTTAATGCTTTAGCAACTGGCTCCATAGAACGTTTAACTAATGAATCAGTTAATTGCTCAAATTTAGCTCTAGATAATTTTTTAACTAAGTGTTTAGGTCCTGAAGCCGTAGCTGTAACGTATGGCAAGTTGATTTCAGTTTCTGAAGAAGAAGACAATTCAATTTTTGCTTTCTCTGCAGCTTCTTTCAAACGTTGCAATGACATTGGATCTAAACGTAAATCAATACCTTCTTCAGCTAAAAATTCATTAGCTAACCAGTCAATAATTTCGTGGTCAAAATCATCACCACCTAAGTGAGTATCACCATTTGTAGACAATACTTCAAATACACCGTCTCCTAATTCAAGAACAGAGATATCAAAAGTACCTCCACCTAAATCGTAAACAGCAATTTTTTGATCAGTTCCTTTTTTATCTAATCCATAAGCTAAAGCTGCTGCTGTAGGCTCATTGATGATACGCATAACTTTAAGACCTGCAATTTCTCCAGCTTCTTTAGTAGCTTGACGTTGTGCATCGTTAAAGTAAGCAGGAACAGTAATAACCGCTTCAGTTACAGTTTGACCTAAATAGTCTTCAGCAGTTTTTTTCATTTTTTGAAGAGTCATTGCTGACAATTCCTGAGCAGTATATAAACGTCCATCAATATCCACACGTGGAGTATTGTTGTCACCTTTTACTACTTTGTATGAAACTCTTTTTGCTTCGTTTGTAGTCTCAGCAAAAGTGTGTCCCATAAAACGTTTAATAGAAGCAATCGTTTTTGTAGGATTCGTTACTGCTTGTCTTTTTGCAGGATCACCTACTTTAATTTCGCCACCTTCAACAAAAGCGATGATAGATGGAGTTGTTCTTTTTCCTTCTGCGTTAGGAATAACAACTGCTTCGTTACCTTCCATTACAGAAACACAAGAGTTCGTCGTACCTAAGTCAATTCCGATTATTTTACCCATTTTTTATATATTTAATTTTGATATACTAATTTAATAACTCAGGTGGCATAAGTCAATCTTTGTGCCAATATAAAAAACCAAATAAAATTGTCAGTTTTACTGTCGAGACATTTAAAACTATCTGACAACATGACATTTTTAAAACCTGACATTCGTGGCATATCAACACTTTAGCTGTCACTTTTAAGAACTATATCTTATTATCTGACTCAAAAATGAATCGCCTAAACTTTTACTTAAATACTAAATTACTTACATTAGCCTTTTTAAAATTTAAAAAATGGAGAATTACAGCATTATTATATTTATACTCGCCATTGTTATAGGATTATCTGCCTTCGCTGACAAAGCAAAACTCCCATACCCTATTCTACTTGTCATTGCGGGAATTGCAATTGGCTTTATTCCAACAATGACCGAAATCGAAATTAATCCTGAAATAATTTTTCTTTTATTTCTGCCTCCATTATTATACGATGCTTCTTTTAATATTTCGCCAAAGGAATTTAAAACCAACATAAACACAATTGGAACACTTGCCGTAACTTTAGTTTTTCTTACTACTTTTTGGATTGCCGTTGTGGCTCATTACATGATACCCAATATAACCTGGCCTCTCGCATTTGTAATTGGAGCAATTCTTTCTGCCACAGATGCAGTTGCTGCCGTAAGTATCACCAAAGGACTGGATATTTCTAAAAAAACTATTACCATTCTTGAAGGCGAAAGTTTAATAAACGATGCTTCGGCATTGGTTGCTTATCGATTTGCTGTTGCCGCCGTAATGGGATCAGCATTTATAATTTGGCAAGCAACACTACAATTTATTCTATTATTAGGAGGAGGTTTTCTAGTAGGTTTTGTAATGTCAAAAATTCTTGCTTTTATCTTAAAAAGAGTTCACAAAAACCCAAATGTCACCATCAGTTTTATGCTCTTAATGCCTTTTGTAACCTATTTAATTGCCGAAAATCTGCACGTTTCAGGAGTAATCGCAGTTGTTGTTTCCGGATTGGCTATTGCACGTTTTAGTAAAAAATTATTTCCAGAAAGCTTAAAAAATAGTTCCAGAAGTCTGTGGGACATCATTATCTTTTTATTAAACGGATTAATCTTTATCCTAATTGGGCTCAATTTTAGATATGTATTAAAAGATATTGATGACCATATGTTATTACCATACATTGGATATGCTTTTATCATTACCATTGTTGCTTTGTTAATAAGAATGGTTAGAATATTTCTTCAGAAAATCAACCTCCAAAAATCATTTAAAAACAATAAAAGAAAAAGAAAAATTAGCGAAGATGCCCTTTTAGATTTCAACAATAGTATAATCTTGAGTTGGTCAGGAATGCGTGGCATTGTTTCTCTTGCCATTGCCATGGGATTACCGAGATTTCTGGAAGATGGAAGTCCGTTTCCGGAAAGAAATGCGATTATATTCATTTCCGTCGCCGTTGTCCTTTTTACCCTTATTGGTCAAGGACTTACATTGCCGTGGATTGTTAAAAAATTAAACACTAGAAAAGAAGAAAATACATCTACAGTCTAAAGCAAACAATTACTTACGAGAAATTTAAAATCAAATTGAATCTCCTTTTTTTTTATATTCGTTAAAAAAACATATGGAAGAAAAATACCCTTTTATGTTAGAAAGAATTCAGTCGATACTAATTGACTCCATCCTGGTAATTGCCTGCATGATTCTTTTTTCTGATGTTCTATCTAATTTCAAAGACGTGCCAAACTGGTTAAGAGCACTTTTGCTTATCGCTTTATTTTTGTACGAACCAATTTCGACAACTTTTGGCGGAACTATAGGCAATAATATAAAAGGAATCAGAGTAAGAAAAAATAGCGATGAAGTCCAATCTATTAATTTCTTTCAAGCTTTAATTCGGTATTTTTTCAAACTTCTATTAGGTTGGTTATCTTTTATTACCATTTTCTCAAGCGATAAAAAAAGAGCGATCCACGATATTATTAGCGGAACAGTAATGGTGAAAATTTAATAAAATTAGCAAACAATGAAACATAAATTTTACTTCTTTTTATTTCTAATAGCAACAAATTTTTTGAACGCACACACGTGTTCGAATGAAACTGTAAATTGTCCAATTGACAATACCAAAGTTGATTTTTGCGTAACAATGAGTATGACAACATTTGGCTCTTTGAAAGATTTTCAGAAACAAGGAGCTATTGGAAGTTATTATGAGGAATCCATAAATTCTTGCCCTAAATGTCATTTTTCAGGATATATAGATGACTTCAAAAAAACCTTAAGCGAAGACGATAAAATAAAGCTAAAGCAATTTTTACTTCAATACAAAAATGCAAAAATGTATGATTCAATGGAATGTAAAATTGCCGGAGATATAAAGGAATTTCAAGCAAGACCAAATAAAGAAATTTCTAATTGCTATTTAATTGGTAGTTATTTAGCTAAAGATAAAGACAAGTTTGCTGATCTAAGAAAAGAACTTCAAATTAAAACGAAATCTTTTTTGATTTTAGCATTAGAAAAAAATGAATACGAAGACAAATCCTCTATTCCAAACATTCAATATTTAATAGCAGAAATGGACAGAAGAACAGGAAATTTCGACGAAGCAATAAAATATTATGATCTAGCTATAAATGATCCAAATAAACAGGATTGGATTCTGGAAGTTGGAAAAGCACAAAAAGATCTTGCTCTAAAAAAAGATGACAACAATAAAATTTAAAACAGTTATTAAGCAATTTCGTTTATCATAATAGCCTGAAATTTTATTGTTTTCATTTTTTTAGAGTAAACCGTTTCGGTTTTTATTTGTAATTTCGATTTCTAATAAAATTACACATAAAAATAGCTTCATTTATTAAAGAAATTTCTTTTCGCTGGTCAGATCTTGACCCAAATTTTCACGTTCGCCACAGTGCATATTACGATTTTGGCGCACAACATCGTATCGAAATCCTTGAAGAATTAGGTTTAACTTTAAGAGTGATGCAAACACAAGGTTTTGGACCGGTTTTATTTAGAGAAGAATGCGTTTTTAGAAAAGAATTAAAACTTTCAGATAAAATATTTCTTCACACCAAAACATCAAAAATGAAAGCCGATGCTTCGCGCTGGTCAATCATTCACGAATTTAGAAGAGAAGATGATACACTTTGTGCTGTTATTACTGTTGATGGTGCATGGATGGATACAAAACTACGTAAACTAGCCTCTCCAACACCAGAAATTGCAATTGAAGCATTAAGCATATTCCCAAAAAGCGATGACTTTGTTGGCTTATAAACAAAATATTATTTGATATCAATTTATAGAATCCAAAAAACACATTTTACAAAAATTGTTTTTTGGATTTTTTAAAACTCAAAGTTATGGTAGATTTTTTAAAAGACTTTAGAATAGGAATTTTCATTGCAATAATAGGGATTACGACAGTAATTCTTGGTGCAATTACAGACAAAGCACTTCGTTACCTTCTTTACCGTAAACAAAGCAATAAAGAATATGATGCAACAGGTTTTAAGTTTTTAAAACATTTAATTATAACAATAATTTACATATTAGGAATAGCCTTTGCACTAATACAAATTCCAGAATTCAAAATTATTGGGCATTCTTTTTTAGCCGGAGCCGGAGTTATTTCTATCGTCGCGGGTTTGGCTTCGCAACAGGCCTTGAGTAACATTATTAGTGGAATTTTTCTAATCATTTTTAAACCTTTCCGAATCAACGACAAAATCACCATCAACAACTTTGTGGGTACAGTTGAAGATATTAATTTAAGACAAGTAGTTTTAAAAGATGCCGAAAACAACCGAATCATTATTCCTAATTCAGTTATAAGTGCTCAGATTATTGTAAACACCAATATGCATGATACCAAATGTTGTAAAATAATCGAAATTGGAATTGGTTATGAATCGAATATCGAACAAGCATTAGAAATTATGCAGGAAGAGATTGCCAAACATCCTTTTTTTATTGACACGCGTACTGCCGAAAACAAAAAACAAAATACGCCTTTGGTAATTGCGCGCGTTGTTGCCTTGGCAGATTCTAGTGTAAACTTAAAAGCGTGGGCTTGGGCAAAAAATTCTACAGAAGGCTTTGTAATGTATTGCGATTTGCTACAAAGTATCAAAAAACGTTTTGACGAAGCTAAAATAGACATTCCGTATCCGCAACAAGTTGTAACAATAAAAAAGTAAATTACTGAAACTTTAATCCAAAGTTTACCCTCTCAAAAGTAGTACTGCAAGAAACCGCAAAACGTCCCACATTAACAGTTCCAAAAATACCACCTACTCCATGTCCGGAAAAAAATCCTCCGGCCGAAAAACGCTCAATTTGATATTTCAGTGCAATATCATTGACCCTACTGCTTAATTGTCCAAAAACAATAATTTTTGGAATAATTTCGTAACTCGCAAAAAGCTTTGGAACCAACTTTTTATAATAATCAAAACTTTCATCCGTTTCGTAGTCAACACTTGTTGAGTGTAAATTCTCTAAACTTCCACCAACAAAAGTGTTTTCGCCAAAATGATACGAAACACTAAATCCAGTAAAAGTTCCTTGATAATCACTTCGTGAGTCAACATAGCCAACCGCAATTGTAGCTCTAAATTTTTCGCATATTTTACCTATGTAACCAATATAAGTACGATCAATTTCGGACTTGTCAATTCCGGCACCAAAAATAATATCCTCGTCACACATATCTAAAGCATACTGAAAATAAGTCGAATATTGATCCTTATTTGCAGCAACAACACTTCGCCCTTTATCAAGATCAATATTTGGAGAAATCAGAGTAGAATTTATAACTGCGAAATCAAAAGTATTGATTTCTTGGGCAAATACAGGAAAGGCGAATAAGAGTAAAAGTATAGATTTTTTCATAATAATGTTTTTAAAGAACAACTTTATATTTCGAATTTAAAGACAATTTTCTTGTTAATAAAAGAAGTTCTTTGAAGTACAGCATTACTCGTTTAACTACAATATTTTCATAATCAAACACTTAAAAACAACACTATTTTAAGAAAACAATAAAGACCATTTCTAAAATCAATAAAACCTAATTAAAGATTTCATATCTTACACATTCGTTTTATTTTCTGATAACTTTAGGCCTTTAATTTTTGTATTTCAGAAACCTTAACGGTAATTTTATAGCTCTAATTTTTTTTAAAAAACTAAAAACAAAATATATGTTTACAATTGATCAAATAAAAGAGGCTCATTCCAAAGTACAAACAGGAGCTGATTTTCCTAATTATATACAAGACCTAATTATTTTGGGAGTAAAAGGTTACGACACTTTTGTTAGTAATGGAAATGTTGAATATTTTGGCGTAAATAATTACAAAGTTTCATCTGACGAAAAATATTCTGAAATTCAAATAGCTCCAGTTGCCAACAAAGAGCGTTTTATTGAATTTCTGGTGATGCATCAAGATGGTCAAACAGATTATTTAACTTTTTGCAACCATGCAGCACAATGCGGAATCGCAAAATGGAGAGTTGATATTATTGAAATGACTTGCACTTATTTTGACAAAGACGACAACGAAATATTGATCGAGAAAATTCCGAGCTAATTTTTTGTATAATAATTTTAAAAAAACAAACAAATTACTTGATTCAAAAAATATCTATTGTGAAGAAAACATTCATTTTATTCGTTTGTACTTTATTATTTGCCTGTAACCAAAAACAAAAAGAGAATCAAATAAACCAATCAGATCTCGAACAAAAAGAACTATCGCCAAAGGTAATTACAAATCAAAATAGTGAAACTGATACCACAAATTATCAGATTTCTACATTTGATAATACCGAAGAAGCAGATCGTATAAAAAAACAAAAAGAAAGCCTAAAACAACTTTCAGAGAAAAAGGTGTTCTTAGACATTCATAATAAATTGATTCAAAAAATAAACGCAGAACAACAATCTTTTTTCAAAAAAAATCCTAATTACGAATTACTTTCGGTTGCCCAAGGAAATCTATTTCAGCAAAACAGCAATGACTTTGCTTTTATAGTTTATGATACAAAAAATGTCAAAACTTCGATTCTTCTTTATAACGGGAAGACTTCAACTTACGCTGAATTATTTAAAGACATAAAAGTTATAAACGGTCTAAAAAATGCAAATTGTAGCTTCTACTCTTTTGGAACATTAGATTATCAATTTGCAAATGAATTTTTAGTTAGCAATGAAGATTATCTCTTAAAAAGCATAGAATCTTTTTTAGAATATCCGAGTATTAAGATTACTGATATTTCAAAAGACGAGAATTTTATATTAAAAGACGGATGCTTTGCCAAAAATGTGTCAAAAACAAATTTAGCAAACACACTTTGCATTCCTACAAGCGCCATTTACAATAATTGGGAATGCTTGCGATACGATAAAACAAATAATAGTTTTTTAATTTTTTACGGTCAGGCTTTTGCCGATTAATAATCTTTAAAGCTAAATTCAAGATGTTAAACAAACTTTCACCACTTATAAATCCAGATGAATTATTAATGCTAAAAAAAGCCGAAGAATTCATTTTAATAGATGCAAGAGCAGGAATCAATGCCGAAGAAAATTACAACAAAGAACATCTCAAAAATGCTCGTTATGTCGATCTGAATCTCGATTTAGCTACCGCTGAAACCAATCCTTCAAATGGCGGAAGACATCCTTTACCTTCGCTTGAAAAATTTTCAGAAGTACTTTCAAAACTCGGAATTTCATCATCAAGTCATGTAATTATTTACGATGATAAAAACGGATCAAACGCAGCCGCCAGATTCTGGTGGATGCTAAAAGCTATCGAACATGAAAAAGTTCAGGTTTTAAACGGAGGTTTGCAAGAAGCAATAAAACTCGGTTTTCCAACAAGTTCTGAACTTGAAACAATTGAAGCAGTAGAAAAATATCCAATTTCAGAATGGAAATTAGCCATCGCAAATATCGACGAAGTCGAACAAGCCAGAAATAACGACCAAAATATTGTGATTGATGTACGAGATAAAAACCGTTTTGATGGATTAACAGAACCGCTGGATTTAATTGCGGGACATATTCCCGGAGCCATAAATGTTCCGTTTTCTGAAAATTTAAATGAAGATGGATTTTACAAATCGGCAAAAGAATTAAAACAAAAATATTCAGAAATTATAGGAGATAAAAATCCCGAAAATGTAATCGTGCATTGTGGCTCGGGCGTTACAGCCTGTCACACATTACTGGCAATGGATTACGCTGGAATTACAATTCCAAAACTATACGTAGGATCCTGGAGCGAATGGTCGCGAAATGATCGCGAAATGGCAACAAAATCATGTAGTTAAACAACAACTGCAAAGTCTTTCATTTTTGCCACAGATTAAAAAACTAAAAAGATTAATCATATTAATCTGTGGCATAAAAAAATCTAAATACATTTAAAATGCAGCATTGGGATATACTTTTATCAAATCAGGTAAATAAAAAAGCTTTTATAGACACATTACTTTCTGGAGAAGCAAAAGGAGAATTAGCCGTTTTTAACAATCAAAAAGGAATACTGTTTTCAGACATTGCAATCGAGAAATTCATCGAAAAAGAATACCAATATGACATTGTAGAAGCTTCTCCGGAATCTCACAGACAATTGAGAACTTTTTCATCGGGCGAACGCAAAAAAGAATTTCTAAAATATTGTATCAATCAAAATCCCGATTTTATAATTTTTGATAATCCGTTCGATCATTTAGATCAGGCGTCTCGAGTTGTATTAGCAAATTCATTAGAAAAATTGACCAACAATATTGCGATCATTCAATTAGTAAATCGCGTTGTTGATGTTTTAGATTTTGTACCAAATAAAGCCCAAATCAAAGATAATTCTTTCGAACTACATCCCATTTTAAAAACCGAAAATCACTTTAAAACTTTAAATACATCCAATATTCCAAAAGCGATTGAACCACATTCCTTCCACGAAAGTATGCTAATCAAAATGGATAATGTCTCCGTAAGTTATGATGAAAGAAAAATTATAGACAATATTTCATGGACGATAAAGCAAGGTGAATTTTGGCAACTTATTGGGCCAAATGGTTCCGGAAAAAGCACCATTTTATCCTTGATTACAGGAGATAACCCAAAAGGATTTGGTCAGGATTTATATTTATTCGGAAGAAAAAAAGGTAGTGGCGAAAGTGTTTGGGACATCAAAAAACAAATTGGAATCTTTACTACTTCTATGACAGATTTATTCCAAAAAGGACATACATTAGAAGAAATGATTCTTTCCGGATTCTTTGATTCAATTGGTCTATACATTGAGCCAACTACTTTGCAAAAACAAACCGTAGCACAATGGCTTGAAGTTATTGAAATGAGTCATTTGCGTAAAAAGCGTTTTATCGACCTCTCTATTGGTCAGCAAAGAGTAGCGCTAATTGTTCGTGCAGTTTTAAAACATCCGCCATTATTAATTTTAGATGAACCTGTAGAGGGTTTAGATGACGAAAATGTCGATTTGGTAATTCAGTTAATCAATACTATAAAGCAAGAAACTAATGTCACTATTTTATATGTTTCGCATCGTATAGAATCTGGCCTCGCTCCTACTTCAGTATTTGAACTTTTACCAAATCCAACAGGATCAATTGGTAAAATAAAATACCACTCCGAGTTAAATTAAAAAATAAAATGAGAATTAAATTTATCCTGTTACTACCACTATCAATAGTTCTGTTTTCATGTTCAACCACCATTTCTACAACCAAAAAAACATATAAAATAGCCCAAACTACTACATTAGATAAACAATGGTATTTTAACTCTAAAGAATGGCATTTGCAACAAGACACCTTAACCGGAAATGGTGGTCCAATGCATTGGGGAGTTATAGAATCGAAAAAGCAATTACCCAAAAACTACGAAATCAGTTTTAAAGTAAATATGACCAAAGAGTCTTTGTTTGAGGTAATGCTTAACATTGACAAAAAAAACTACATTAGAACATACCTCTATCAAATAGATCAAAATATTGTTATTGGCAGAGGTGTTTACAATAAAAATAGTGACGAATACGGAAAACGCGGAGGATTAACTGTATTCAAAAAGCCAATGAAATTAGAAAACAACAAATGGTATTTAGTCAAAATTAGAGTTTCAAACAACCAATTATTCTTTTCTGTAGACGACAAAACTACATTAGAATGTTCTCTGGAAAAAAGCGATTTAAGCCAAAAAGGAAAACTAGGATTCATAACCAACGGCGAAGCAAAAATAACCGACTTAACTATTCAATCGATTCAATAAGAAATAAGTACAACACAATTAACCATAAACAAAAAAAGCTCCATCAGGAGCTTTTTAAAATTATAAGAAATTATCTAATTAACTTTCGTCTTCTTCAATATTATGTGTCTTTCCATAATTGCGCCATTTCTCGATACAATCCTTAAAATCCTGAGGAAGTTCTGTATCAAAACGCATCATTTTGCCAGTTGTTGGATGCACAAAACCAAGTGTTTTAGCATGCAAAGCCTGACGTGGCAACGCTTTAAAGCAATTTTCGATAAACTGCTTGTATTTTGTAAACGTAGTACCTTTCAAAATCAAATGTCCACCATAACGCTCATCGTTAAACAACGGATGCCCAATATGTTTCATGTGCGCGCGAATTTGGTGCGTTCTTCCTGTTTCTAATCTACAAGAAATCAAAGTTACATAACCAAAACGTTCCAAAACTTTATAATGTGTAATTGCAGGTTTCCCAATTTCAGGATCGGCAAAAACCGCCATTTGCATACGGTCTTTTAAATGTCTGGCAAGATTTCCTTCAATTGTGCCTTCCTCTTCAGTAACATTACCCCAAACAAGAGCAATATACTCACGTTCAGAAGTTTTAGCTTCAAATTGTTTTGCCAAATGCGTCATTGCAGCCTCAGTTTTAGCCACCACCAAAAGTCCGGACGTATCCTTATCAATTCTATGAACCAAACCTGGACGCTCACTGCTGTTCATTGGCAAATTCTCAAAATGATGTGCTAAAGCATTCACCAAAGTTCCGGTATAATTTCCATGACCAGGGTGCACAACCATTCCTGGTTCTTTGTTAATCAACAACAAAGCATCATCTTCATACACAATATTCAACGGAAGATCTTCCGGAAGAATATGGTTTTCAAACGGCGGATGTGTCAACATCACCGTAATAAGATCAAATGGTTTTACTTTGTAATTTGATTTTACAGGAATTTCATTTACAAAAACACTTCCTTCACTTGCAGCATTCTGAATTTTGTTCCGTGTTGCATTCGGAATCATATTCATCAAATATTTGTCAATTCGCAAAAGCGCCTGACCTTTAGGTACATCAAATCTAAAATGTTCGAATAATTCGTCTTCCAGATCTAAATTTTCAATATTATTGTTCATCTTTTGGGGTTTCAGTAGTTGGCGCAGCTGTACTATCCGCAGCTTGCCCTTCATCTTCATAAGTTGCTTTTCCGTCTCCTAAAACCAAATCGATTTTAGAACCTTTCAGTACTCGATCTCCAGCTTTTAAGTTTCTACCTTTAAATCGTATTTCCAAAACCATATCTTTTCCAAGATTCGGAATGTAAGTAATAGTTCCTGCCTCAAGTCCTAAAGCTTTCAATGTTGGAACGGCTTCGCGGTACGTTTTCTCAATTAAATCAGGAATCTTAACAGATGAAAATCCTGAAGCATTAATTTTAATATATATTTTTCTACCAACTTTAACCATCGTTCCTGGCAATGGATCTTGCTCAACAACACTGTATTTTGGGAATTCACTTCTATAATCAACACTATCCAAGAGCACGTAATCAAGATCTAATTCGTCCAACTTTGCCTCAACTTGTTCTTCCGTTAATTTAGATAAATTTGGAACAGCAATTTCATGACCGTGATCAGTTGTAAAAGTCAACCAATGCATAAACAAATAACCTAAAACGGCAATAATAGCAGCCGCACTTAATACTTGCAGAAAAAATACTCGGCTCGTTAAATACTTACGTAAACTCATAAATTTATTTTTATTAGTGGCAAAGATAAAGCTATTTCGTTTCAAAAAAAATGATAATTTTGTTTTAAAGAAGAAAGTCGCGTGATTGTCATCCTGAGCGAAGTCGAAGGATAATTTTCAGGAGCTATTTCCCGCTTTCGCCTATATCTTTTTGCCCGCAGAAAAAGCGGTCAAAAAGGATACCGGCTCTATCGGGGCTAGACCTTTAGGTTTTATAAGAGCATTATCGTTACTATTTGTCAGACTGAGCGGAGTCGAAGTCACATATGCTGAATCACTTTGCGGGACTTCGGCTCCGCTCAGTCTGACAAAAATTAGAGAAAATAAGTGCAATTCGTGGCAACAACCTGAAACAAATAAAAACTTGAAACAAAATATATAAAAAAATGAAAAACATAGCCATCATTATGGGCGGATATTCAAGCGAATACAAAATTTCGCTTATCTCAGGAAACGTCGTTCATCAATATCTTGACAAAACAAAATACAACGGATTCCGTATTCATATTTTTAAAGAAAAATGGGTCTATGTCGACGAAAATAACGCCGAATATGCAATTGATAAAAATGATTTCTCAGTAACCGTTAACGATCAAAAAATCACTTTCGACTGCGTTTTTAATGCCATTCATGGAACTCCGGGAGAAGATGGATTAATGCAGGCTTATTTTGAACTGCTGGGAATTCCGCAATCATCTTGCGATTATTATCAAGCAGCTCTTACATTTAATAAGCGAGATTTATTATCGGTTTTAAAACCATACGGAATTAAAACGGCAATTTCTTATTATCTAAATAAAGGTGATAAGATCAATACTGCCGAAATCGTAAAAAAAGTAGGCTTACCTTGTTTTGTAAAACCAAACAAAGCCGGTTCAAGTTTTGGAATCTCGAAAGTAAAATCTGAAGCCGAACTTCCAATTGCAATTGAAGTTGCGTATAAAGAAGACAACGAAATTATCATCGAAAGTTTCCTTGACGGAACCGAAGTTTCTGTAGGAGTAATCAATTACCAAGGAGAAATAAAAGTTCTGCCAATTACAGAAATTGTTTCTGACAATGATTTCTTTGATTACGAAGCCAAATACGAAGGAAAATCACAAGAGATTACACCAGCCAGAATCTCAGACGAGTTAACACAAAAAGTAAGTGAAGTCGCAAAACGCGCTTACGAAGTATTAAAAATGAAAGGTTTCTCCAGAAGTGAATTCATAATTGTAAACAACGAACCCTATATGCTCGAAATGAATACAATTCCAGGCTTAACAACCGAAAGTTTGATTCCGCAACAAGCACATGCAGCCGGAATTTCTCTTGAAGATTTATTCACAAATGCAATTGAATTAGCGCTAGCTTAATAAGAAAAAGGTTCTAAGATACTAAGTCGCTGAGGCACTAAGATTTTAGAACCTTATTTTTTTACTTAATATTGTCAGACTGAGCGAAGTCGAAGTCCGAAAAAAACCTATGTCCCTTTGCCTCTCTGAATCTTTGAACCTCAAATAAAAAAAATATGCTATTTCTTGTTGGAACTCGGGATTCAAATATAAAAAATGGAACAATTTTAAATGAAAGTTGCCCAAAATGTGCTGCAAAAAACACTTTACATTTTAGCATTTATAGAAAATATGTTTACATTACTTTAATCCCTTTGTTTCCGGTAGGAAAATCAGTTTATATAAAATGTGACCATTGTGAAGAAAACTTTGACTACGAAGATTTATCCGAAGGCGCTCAATTACAATTAAGAAACGAAAAACTAGATAGGACAATTTGGATGTTTTCTGGTTCTATTTTAATACTTTTAGCCATCATTTATAATATAAACAGTTGTGCTAATAATCAAAACGAGACCGATATCTTTATAAAAAGACCAACCGTTGGCGACATTTATAATTTAAAATTTTCAAACGGCTATTATTCAAACATGAAGATTGATAAGGTTACCGAAGATAGTGTTTACACAACTCATAATGATTTTAATGCGTACTTACCTTATGAAATTGATGATCTTGATAAAGCCGAAAATTACTCCAATAGAAAAGTTTCATATTCGAGAAAAGGGCTAATAGATCTTTATAAGAACGATGAAATTATAAAAATAAGAAGAAGTAAATATCCAACAGAAGCACAAAAATTAGAGTATAAAATTCCTGTTACAAAATAAAACCTTAGAACCTCCAAGAAAAATGAAAAAAGCAATATTTCCGGGATCATTTGATCCAATTACATTGGGTCACGAAGACATCATCAAAAGAGGAATTCCTTTATTTGATGAAATTGTAATCGCAATAGGTGTTAATGCCGAAAAAAAATATATGTTTTCACTCGAAGAAAGAAAGCGTTTTATTGAAGAGACTTTCAAAAACGAGCCTAAAATTTCGGTTATCACTTACGAGGGATTAACTATAGATTTGGCAAAAAAACAAAAAGCTCATTTTATATTAAGAGGTTTGCGCAATCCTGCCGATTTTGAATTTGAAAAAGCCATTGCCCACACCAATAGAAAACTGTCAAAAATTGAAACTGTATTTCTACTAACAGCAGCAAGTACCTCCTTTATCAGTTCAAGTATTGTTCGCGATGTACTGCGTCATGGCGGCGAATACGAAATGTTAGTTCCGGATGCGGTGAGAGTGAAAAAATAATTATTACAAATTGGATCAAAAAAGTAAGATAAATCTTTATTTTTGCGTGAAATAATTTTAAACGCAACTTAATGATCTTTTTTTACGAGACAAAATCAACTAGAATTAAAAATGGAGTAATTAAAAATGTTACTTGCCCGCATTGTGAAACAAATACAGATATCCGTTATAGTGTTTTTGGAAGATACGCATATCTTTATGGGATTCCGCTCTTTCCGGTTGGAAAAAAAAAGATTTTAGAATGCAATAAATGTAAAGCAACATATAATTTAAAAGATTTATCTGATATCAAACAAAAGTTTGCTAGTGAGCAAAAGCAAAATTCTCCAAAAACCATAAGATTGCACTTTATTTTTCCAATTGTAATTGGACTATTAATTATTATTATGCTTTTTATTAGTTTAAAAGTGGAATATGATAGTAAAAAATTTTCTGAAAACCCTAAGATTGGAGATGTTTATTTCAAAATAACAAGTAGCGGAAAATATTCAACTTGTAGGGTTACAAGTGTAACGAAAGACAGTGTTTTTGTTTTACTAAATAATAAGGAAATAGAAAAAGAGGAAAAACTTAATACAATAAATATTGACAGTAATTTTACAACTAAAACGGCTGGATATAGTCGACAGCAAATCATAGATTTCTATAAAAATGGGAAATCAATTTATAGAATTCAAAGAGAAAATAAAAACAAAAAATAATGCTATTCTATTACGGAACCAAAGCTACCAATCTAAAAAACGGAAAAATTGTTAATGTAGATTGCCCTAATTGCAATACAAATGTATCAATGATTTTTAGCGTATTTGGAAAATACGGGCACCTATATTTGATACCTTTTTTTCCAATAAAAAAATTAACTTTTGCTGAATGTAACTCTTGTAAAAAAACATTTGAACAAGTAGAATTATCATCAACAATTCAGCAAAAAATAGAAATAGAAAGAGAAAAAGAAAAGGACAAAGTTAAAACTCCTATTTGGATGTTTTCAGGATTGTTCATAATTGCAGCTATTGCAGGATTTATTTCTTATGATTCACATCAAACTGATTTGAACACTGCAACTTTTATTAAAAATCCAAAAGTCGGAGATGTTTATTTTTTTAATGCAGAAAATAATCATTATACAACGATGAAAGTAAATCAGATTTCAAAAGACAGTGTAACGGTTTTTATGAACGAAATGGAAATTGACCGTAAAGCAGATATAGACAAAATAGATCTTGACAAATACTATAAAAGTAAATATAGCATTTCTAAAAAAGATATATTAAAACTATATAATGAAGAGAAAATTTATGAAATCAAACGCAACTAGTATTTAATATTCACATAATTTGCGGAATGTAGTATTTAACTGTACTTTCGCCAAAAAAAATAAGACAATAAAATGAGCATCGAAAGAGAATTAAACAAACGTAGCGGATCTAAATGCGAACTTTGTGGAGCTGAGGAAAACCTAAAAGTATATCAAGTATTACCAACTCAAAAAGGCGGTCTGGACGAAAGTATCATGGCATGCACTACTTGTATAGACAAAATTGAAAATCCAGACAATGTCGATTTAAATCATTGGAGATGCCTAAACGATAGTATGTGGAACGAAAACGTTGCTGTACAAGTTGTAGCCTGGAGGATGTTAAGCCGTATGCGCGCCGCAGGTTGGCCACAAGAATTGCTTGACATGCTGTATTTAGACGAAGATACTCTGGCATGGGCACAAGCAACCGGAGAAGGCGAAGACGACGAAAACAAAATCGTACACAGAGATAGTAACGGAGTAATCTTAGAACACGGAGATTCTGTAGTTTTAATCAAAGATTTAAAGGTAAAAGGATCTAGCATGGTTGCCAAACAAGGAACTGCCGTACGTAACATTCGCTTAGATCACGAAAACGCCGAATATATTGAAGGAAAAGTAGACGGTCAACAAATTGTAATTATCACACAATACGTTAAGAAAATATAATTCTTATAAGGTTCAAAGGCTCAAAGAGGCAAAGGGACAAGTTAGTTTTAGCTAAAAGAAACCTTTTGAACCTTTGTTCCTTTGAACCTTTGAACCTTTGAACCTTTGAACCTTTGAACCTTTGAACCTTTGAACCTTTGAACCTTTGTTCCTTTGTTCCTTTGTTCCTTTGTTCCTTTGTTCCTTTGTTCCTTTGTTCCTTTGAACCTTAAAAAAAGAGAGGCTGTTCAATAACCGAACAGCCTCTTTTTTTTTTATAATGAAGTAAATTATTTTTGAAATAATTTATTGATCTGATCTTTTACAAATGGCTCAGAAACGCTGCTTGTTGCAGAAGAAGCATCTTTTGAAGACACCATAAACTGAACTGTAGCTTTGTCTGGAACGGCACTTCCTGTGTAGTGCAACCAAATATAATTGTTAGGTAATTCTAATTTAATATCATACAAAGGACTTGCAGTAAATCCGTTTACAATGATATTGTAAAGACTTGTGTAATCGTCATTAACGTTTTTAAATGTAAATTTTCTTAAAGAAGAAGATTCATCATCGTTCTGAATACTGGTGTAATAAACAGTATATTCATCGCCAACTTTTTGAATATAATTGTTATTTACTTTTCCTAGTTTTTCAACCGGTACAGTTTCAAGAACCTTAATTTGTGCAAAAGACACAAAACTAAACAACAAAATAGCAATCGTAAAAATTCTTTTCATAATTAATTTGGGGTTTATTATTTACTAGCACAAGAAACGCAGAAAATATGATAAATTAAAACCTTATCCGTTAATTTATTAACAATAAATTAAGATTGCAGTTCAAAATCCATCCAAACCCAAAAAAATCATCAATTAAAATATTGCAATTCAATAAATTAACATTCGTTTTAGCTGCAAAAACCACACTAAAATCTAATCTGATTTTATAAATTTTAAAACCTATAAACAGAGTAAAACGCTACTTCTCTTCTTCTTTCTTAACGACTTTTCGAGCAACTTCGATTTTAAATTTCTTGCCTTAATATTATGAAGTAAATCTTTTACTTTATTATATTTTACAGCCGCAAACGAAATAAAATCTTTAACCTCGATCAATCCTAAATCGCCTTTTTCTAGTTTTCCTTTTTGAGAAAAGAAACCTACAATATCAATTTTATTCAGTTTTGTTTTTTTTCCGCCACTAATATAAATCGTTTGGAATTCTGGTGGTTTTGGTAAAGTCGTTGCGTTATCTACTTTTAGAACTTCCATTCCGTAGTCGATATAATCAAGTTTCTTTTCACTTTCGTGAACAATAATATATGCCGTTCCAGTTGCTTGCATACGTGCCGTACGACCATTACGATGTGTAAACTCGTCTTCTTTTAACGGTAAATGATAATGAATTACGTGTTTCATTTCAGGAATATCCAATCCACGAGCCGCTAAATCGGTTGTGATTAAATAACTCATACTTCCGTTTCTAAACTGAATCAAAGCACGCTCGCGCTCCTCTTGATCCATTCCGCCATGATAATACGTCGCATAGATTCCTTTTTCATTTAAAGTATCACTAATTCTTTCTGCCGCATCTCGATGATTACAGAATATAATAGCCGATTGTGATTTTAGAGAACAAATTAAATTAAATAAACTCCCCAATTTGTCTTTAGATGGCGAAACCACCATTTTCATCGAAAGATTTGCCTTTTCCTCTTCTTCCGGAATAAAATCCAAAACAGTAGGATTTACAACTCTTGTATATCTTGGAATCTCGATATCTGATGTTGCCGAAACCAAAACACGTTTGTTTAATTTCGTTAATTTACCAATGATATAAGACATTTGTTCATGGAATCCCAATTGCAACGATTTGTCGAATTCATCCAGAATCAAAGTCTGAATTTTATCTGTGCGAAATGTATCTCTGTCAATATGATCGGCAATTCGTCCGGGAGTTCCAATTAAAACTGCCGGTGGGTTACTCAAATTCTTGATTTCAGTATCAATAGAGTGACCTCCGTAACAGATATTTACTTTGTATTGCGTTCCCATTTTTTTCCAAACCTGCTCGATCTGCAAACCTAATTCGCGCGAAGGCACTAAAATTAAACATTGAACAGAAAGGATTTCAGGCTGCAATAACTCTAAAACCGGCAACAAGAAAGCCAATGTTTTTCCTGATCCAGTTGGAGAAAGTAACAAAACATTGTTATCGTTTAAAATCGCGTCTTGCGCTACTTCTTGCATTTCGTTTAGGCTCTCTATACCTAAGTTCGAAAGTATATTGTTGGAATGGTGTTTTTTATTCATTTTGCAAAAGTAGTCAAAAAAAGTTGTTTCAAGTTTTATGTTTCAAATTGAAATGAGAATAAAGCAACTTTGACATTTTACCGCAAAGAACGCTAAGTATTTTTATTTATAAAAGTTTATAGAAAATACAAAGTTCGCAAAGCTTGATGTTTTACTTTGCGAACTTTGCGTAAACCTTTGCGGCCTTTGCGGTTAAAAAACTTCCTTCAAAATCAATTTAAACTCTTCGATTTCATTTTCATTTAAAGGTTTCAAAGGACTTCTTAAAAAACCACTTTCGATTCCCTGAATTTCTAAACCTGCTTTTATCGCTCTAGGCAATCCTTTGTTTACAATGAATTTTAAAAGATTCAATTGTTTATAAAAAGCTTTCTGCGCTTCCTGCAAGTCATTTTTCTGAATCGCATCATACAAAGCAATATTCAATTCTGGAATTAAATTGGGAGCTGCTGTACACCAACCTGTCGCTCCGGCAGAAAATGCAGCCAATGCCAACGGATTAGATCCATTATAAAAAGCAATATCATCACCCAATTCCCGCTTTAAATAATGCATTCTTTGTACATCTCCACTGCTTTCTTTTATCATTGTTACATTTGGGATTTCAAGAAGCCTTTTTAATAAGGCGGGCGTCATATCTACACCTCCGGTTGCAGGATTATTGTATGCCATAATTGGAACTGAGATTTGTTTGGCAACAGCATCATAATGTTGTACAATTTCGTCATCGGTCAATTTCCAGTAACTCATCGGGATAATCATAACAGCATCTGCTCCTGCTTTTTCGGCAAACTTAGCATGATAAATTGTTTTATCGGTTGTTAAGTTCGAAACTCCAACCAAAACAGGAACTCTGCCATTAACTTGTTGCAAAGTAGCCTCGGTAATAGCTTCTTTTTCTTCATCTGTCAAATACGGCATAACACCAGTACTTCCAAGTGGAGCCACAGCATGAGAACCAGAAACAATCAACCTTTCTAATAAAGTTTTATATAATCGAATATCGACTTTTTCCTCTTTGTCAAACGGCGTAATAGGATAAGCAATAATCCCTTTAAACGATGTATTTTTCATATTATTTCTGTTTTTTGATTAAAGATCTCTACCCTCTTCTTCTCGCAATGCAACTCCTAAATTTTGTAATTGTGGCGCATTTTCGCAAGCAATATATTTAGCCGAAACTTTGCTGCTTAAATTTTGGTGTCTATGCCAGGCCCAACTCGGGATGTAAACAGCATCGCCAGCTTTCCACTCTATTTTTTGATCTTCAACTTCGGTGTAACCATGCCCTTCAATTACATATAAAACCGTTTCATAAGTATGTCTGTGTCTGTTTGTCAATTGGTCTGGCAATAAACCACCAATCGTCATACTCACATTTTTACTCGGAAGATCAATAAAGAAAACAGGGTGTTTACGTTCTGTCGAAAATTGATTGTGAACTCCGGCTTGTTCTACATTTTTGTGAATTAGTTTTTCGGGCATCACAAAAGTTGGTCTTGCAAATGTTTCGTGAAAGTCTTTCGATGAAAATTGTTTCTTAGTTTCCATATTCTTA
>Ga0302173_10000526_pt1 | contig 20686 bp, 21 predicted proteins | sample I_Fen_N3_1_FD_198785 | JGI IMG/M metagenome (GOLD analysis project Ga0302173, IMG submission 198785) | Peat permafrost microbial communities from Stordalen Mire near Abisko, Sweden - I_Fen_N3_1 | ecosystem: Environmental > Terrestrial > Soil > Wetlands > Permafrost | place: Sweden: Abisko... | reverse complement strand
TGTTTGGTGGGCATCTTACGTTGCGGGATTATGATGCGCGCATTAAACAAAATGACGCGTGCAGGCATGCCAGAAAGCGTAAGGATTGCCTGAGAAAGTCAGCGACGAGGGGAGCTTTTATCTAAATTCAATTTATTCAACAAAGCCGCATCAATTTTAAAGCATGGATTATCGCGAAAACTTCCCATAGTAAAATTTGTAGTTACGAATCGTAATATGCGAATCAAAGTTTGTAAACATCTGTTTTTCTTTTTTCAATTTCAAAAATACAAGATCTATCTTATATAAACTTTCCTTTCCTTTCTTTTCTTTTAAAAGATAAAAAAACATTGTAAATCAGTGTATTATGTCATCTCATGATGACATATTTATGATTATATGACGACGGAATTATGAAGCCATGACGACATATTTATTACTATGTAATGTCAAATTTATAACTCTAGAACGACAAATTTATACATTTTATGACGACACATTTATTGCTGTACGACGCTGAATTTATGAGTAAATGACGACAGAATTGTGTGGGTAACATATTCACTATGGCAACCAATATTAGTCGTTCTTAAGTATCTTAGACGACAAATTTATACAGCTCATTATAGGCATCTGTGCTCATGTCTCAGCTGGATATGATGACAAATTTATACAGCGCATTATAAGCATCTGTGCTCATGTCTTAGCTGGATATGACGACAAATTTATACAGCTCATTATAGGCATCTGTGCTCATGTCTCAGCTGGATATGATGACAAATTTATACAGCGCATTATAAGCATCTGTGCTCATGTCTTAGCTGGATATGACGACAAATTTATACAGCTCATTATAGGCATGTGTGCCCATGTCTCAGCTGGATATGACGACAAATTTATACAGCTCATTATAGGTATCTGTGCCTATGTCTCAGCTGGATATGACGACAAATTTATACGACTAAGTAAAGACATCTACGACAAAAAAAATAATAAAAACATAAATTTATACTGCATAAAAATATGGGTAAACAAAATTTCAGGGATCAAAAAAAGAGCAATTTTGCTTGAACTAAAGGCAAGTCAAAGTAATGTCGTTCCACGGCTTGGCGTGTTGTTCATATCGACTACGCTTACTAAAATAGTTCTTTTGGTTTACGTGATATTATTTTATAAGAAATGATAATTAAGTTATACATATCAATATAATAGAAAAATCATATGCGTGATATTTTATCTCTGAGCTTAACGGAAAATTTTTACGATACTCTTTGCTATTAGTAGTTGGAGTGAGCTGAGGTTCTCCCTCATTCCTCTATTAAAAATCAACGAATTATGGTGTTAGTATATTGATGAGGGATTTCAAGCGATTCCTCATGGTAAGGTCGGTGCATCCATGTACAGTCAGCTGGGTAAGACGTCGAATGTATATTACTCGCTGAGTATCTACAGCGAAGCTTGCTATGTATTTCGACGAATATGACGACAAATTTACATCACCCGTCTGGAGACGTCTGTCGCGGTGCCGGTGCTGTCGCTGTATAGGATGACAAATTTATAGTCCCGATAAGCCTCTACACCGTTGCAATACTTCATGGTTAGGAAGATGCATTCAGGCATTCTCACGAGCGACTCGTGTAAGACTACTAAGTATTGAAAATAACTATTGTTCCATCATTTTGGTTATTTAATATAGTGTATCATCGCAAGATAGGAGGTGGTTTATGAAAAAGCGGGAACGCTTAGTGACGCAGGCAAATCAGCTAATTGAAGGGGCATACGAAATTAACCTGACTGAGATCAGGCTACTTTTCCTTGCCTTAACTAAAATAAATCCTCGTCGTGTGCAACCTAAAGATGAATATATAATATACCCATCGGAATTCAACGAAATGTATTCTTTAGGCCGTATCGGATATACCCAGTTAAAACAGGCAGTAGGCGCTTTGGCTAGGAAACCAGTCATAACTTATGAGAGCGATAACACTACAGTTGAACGATTTTGGTTTTCTTCCATTAAATATACCCCTAATGGGGAAGGTTACATTGTCGTTAAGTTTTCAGACTCAGTGAGAGAGTACTTATATGAACTTCGTCAGGAGTTCACTCAGATGAATTTAAACGAAATCGTAAAGCTTGACTCTCAGTTTGCTTATCGTCTTTATTCTTGGTTATATCGTTATAGAAGACTTGATAAATACACCAACAACCAAAAAGTTATAACTACAGAACCTCTTGGTATCAACTGGATGAAAGAACGTGTGGGACTACTTGGCAAATATCCCAAACTTACGGATTTTCGTACCCGAGTCCTAGACCCTGCAATTGACATGATTAACGCACATACGAATCTGAGCGTCACTTATGAAATGGAAAAAATGGGTAAACAAGTCAGATCGTTTATTTTCAGTTATATTGATGAAAGAGAACATGACATCAAAATGCGCGTTCCAACTAAACCTTTACGGCCCAGATTACCAAATCGTCCAAGAGTAATCAGCGGTAGCACTGCCGAGGGAGAATGGGCTAGAAAATGTATTCGTGTCATGAGGGATTACCAGATTGCATTGAGAACCTTTGACTCCAAACTCTGTATTAATAGCTCAGACAGAAAAAAAGTTGTCTCATGGTACAAAATTATTGGTTTAGAAATAGATGAGGTGTTTGACATTAAAAAATAGTAAGTCTTGACGATATATAAATTTTAATTGCTATCCAGTTCGGCCTTCATCATGATCCTTGCTGAATTTTTTCAATGCCTACGGCTCTCAACTTCCGTTCCGCTGCATTACAGTCAGGTTCCGCCAGTTCATCATCGGGGTAATAACACAGCGCCCTCCATTGAATAATGGCATACGAGAACGCATCATCGAGCCAAGACTTTCCGATAGCATCGCTCATTTATGCACCATCCAGTCATGGAGTTAGTTGGGTAAAATTTTACTGCGGTACCATCTAGGAGCCAACCGTTTTGCTGGTTATTTCTTTGTCTGTTCACCGATGCATTTCAGGGCTTTCTCGGGCGTGGCAGTCTGGGTCCTGATGTACATTAATGGAATTTTCTACGGGCGCGTGCCCAAGGTACGGCTTCTGTCAGCGCACCGCCTTCGCGTTCTGCACTGTACAGCCGGTTATAGCATCAGCCTGTAACACTTCACTATATTGGCGAAGTACTGTTCGGATGTTTTCCCTGCCGGTCCAGCGAGTAGGCGAACCAGGCCACGGCCGGGCAACAAAGTTAGTGAAAGAAGATAATCTCCCTCAGCTTTCAGCAGCCAGGTCATCGATACAAGAAGGCGTCTAAGAAACATGTAGAGTTCCCAAATTATCTGGAATGCCAGTTTGCAATCACGAAGGCTTTGTTGAATAAATCGAACTTTTGGCCGTAGTCAGGATCAGATCACCACACTCCTGTTCCTGCAGCGATATCACGTGGCAAAACATAAGTTTAAAATCAATTACTTGGGTAACTACAACAAGGCGCTCATCAATCGGAGCTCACTGACTTCTAGCTTGATGAGTCGGCCATTCAGGCCTGTTATGACGAGCCAACACGTCTTCACGTGGTCGTCCTCAGCGTTATTCTGAGCTCGCTATTTCTACCGTACTGATGCTCAAACGCGTTTATCGTCTCACCTGCGCGCCGTGCAGTGATTTATTGATTCCATTTTTTACCCTGATGAAGCTCCCGCTCAGTTGCCCGGATTACTCCTGCGTCAGCAGGCGCGCTAAGTCCGTCAACATCACGTTTCCCCCCACGCGAGGCGAAGTTTCTCATCTGGTTATCGACTCAACCGTATTAAAAGTCTTCAGTGAAGGGGAGTGGAAGGTGAAAAAACACGGTCAGGAAAAGCGCCGGGTATGGCGGAAACTTCACCTGGCGTTGGACGCCGGTACTCCTGGGGTTATCTGCGCTGACCTGTCCCTGAAGAATGTGACTGACGCAGAGGCATTCCCGGGACTTATTCGTCAGCCCCACCGGAAAGTTAAGGTCGCTTCTGCCGATGGCGCTTATGACAAAAACTTTGCCATGACGAGCTTCGGCGAAAAAAATCAAGTCTCTTATCCCGCCGCGAACCCGGGCGGGTTAGCCAACAGACTTGAATCAGCCCCGCAACTTATGTACTTAACGTTAATTATTTGCCGATTACTCCTTTCCGTTCTCCCTTTACTGGTTTGATGATTCTTTCACAAATTCTGCTTATTTAAGAAGCTAGCCATTAACGTCTCTACAGGGTTAATAATTACGGGATAGACCAGCATGCTTAAGTTAGGTTTTAGCAGTTAAGTCCAATGCCATGTCGCCGTTAGCGCACTTAACTTTCTCAATCAGTTTTTTCGTATTGGCAATCAATACTTGGTTATTAAATTAACCACCTACACTTGTTTCATATCGTGTGTTATTTCTTTTTTTAACTGTCTCGATATTAAATGAGCGCGTCAATCGCATAAGGGGGTAAAAAACACGAAATATAACGAGTTGTAGAAATTTGTATAAGTGACTTATGAAAAGGGATTTTCATAGCTGGGACATGACTTTTCCGGCAGAAGGGATTCTTCCAAATAAAGTAACTTTCTACTTTGGCATCAAACCGCTCATTATCTGGCAGGGATTTATTTAATCCTGACACTGGGAATATCATTCCAATTTGTCGTGTATTCAGGTGAAAGCATTTCTCTTTTCATTTCAAATACTGGTTTAATGCCTTGACCTGCGAAGAATAATTGGCTTTTCCCTCGAGATTAATACGACCAAGCAACTCCATCAGGGCCTCACTTCCTACACGGGGGGAAGACTCATCAAAGAGATTGAGCTGCGCCTCGCGCCCACTAAAATCGCCAAGCATTACACCAGATTTCGCATACCGAACGATCTTGAAACGACTATTTGTTGTTTTGTTGCTGGATGTTCCACTAATTAAAAGCAGACCTAGCCACGTAACTCACGAACCGTGCGCTCAACGATAACGCCGAAATTTTTGCGAATGAATCGCGTATCAGCTTGGGCAAGTTCAAGCGCAGTATTTATGCCCATCTGCGATAAAGATTTAGAGATTCTACGATCAATACCCCATATTCAGAAGCAGGAAGAATACTCATAAGCGACGTGGGTCTGTTAAGGCCCCCCCCCTCCATAGGCTGGCGATGTTTTGGCTGCATGATTGCAAAGTTTGGCCAGAGTTTTGGTTTTTGCTGCGCCCACCCCACAAACCAGGTCGTTTGTTTTTGAACCGCATAACGATGCTTCCGACAAAAATAGTATAAATCATTGATACCATGGGAATTTATAATAATTTCATCAATTGAGTATAGTTCGCATTCGGTAGAAAGTGATTCGACTACAGAAACAAATCGGGATGATAATGAATTGTAAAGACTATAATTACTTCTGAAAACAGCAATATTATGTTTTTTAATCAGAGGGGTAGCTTTGAAAAGAGGTTCTCCCATTTTCACACCAGCGTGTTTGCCATGTCGATTTCTACATTGAGAAGATTTAAGAGTAGCTATTGCTGACGACCAAAACAGCTCGGTCGGCAAGATCAGGTCTTAACGCCTGTTCACATGAGCAATACATTGAATTTACATCGCTAATTGCGAACATGTTGAGTGTCTCATTACTGAAAGAGTAACTACTCATCAAATTTCTACAGCATCTGAATCAGGATCGAAATAAATAGGACTATAAGCCGGGCTCATCGGCATTAAACAAGGCTTTGGTTTAAGCAAAAGTCGTTTGAGGGTGAACTCATTATCAAGCGAAGCAACAACTATGCTCCCATCGGTTGGTGTAAGAGACCTATCCACGATGACTAAATCACCGTCAGTGATGTTAGCCTCTTCCATAAAGCTCCCGGATAACTGCTGTCTCTTACGGGTGAAGTGAAGTTCTTCGACATCCGCTTGAGAATGATTCAAAAGTCGGAGCTCCATCATTCACCTATCCATGAAGCCTTGCGCCCAAGAAAGCGATCGCATCATGTCGGAGCACCGTTAAATCGATGCGCCACCGTCTACGACCAAGTCGTGACCGACGGTATATGCCGCCCCTTCGGAGCACAGCCAAAGGACGGCAGAGGAAACTTCATCCAGTCTGGCGACGCGTTGGGACGGGTTGCCTGCAGCGATCCGCGCGTCACGTGTTGCGCGATCTTCTCCGGCGCGATGAGACATTGTCGTGTCGACCGGACCCTGACTAATACTGTTGATTCGGATGCCGCTGCCAATCGCCTCCAAGGCTGCGGTTCGCGTCAGCACTGCTGCGGCTGCCTTGGAGGCGGCATACGCCCCCATCCCTTTACGGGTCAAGTGCAGGCCTATGTTCGAGGCGACGTTTATGATGGTGTCGCCGCGACTTTGTCGCTTCATCGCAAGGATCTCGTGCTTCATGCACAGCCACGTGCCGAACGTGTTGGTCTGCAGAATCTCATTGAATGTGTCGAACTCGATCTCATCCACGTTGCCTATACGGAACAAGCCTGCGCAGTTGTCGGCCAGCGAGTGCGTTGCCAACCAGCGCTTTGACGCTCGTTTCGTCAGTCACGTCGCTGACCCCCGACGTGTTCAATGTCCGCACCCGTGCTTTCAAGTTCGGCGATGCGCCTACCAGCCAGGACCATGCTGGCGCCTGCGGCAGCCAGAGCGACAGAGACCTGGCGTCCGATGCCTGAGCCTGCCCCGGTGACCAGGGCGTTCTTCCCATGAAGGAAATCTTTATTCATACCAACTCCTTTTCACTACGGTTTCGAACAGAATTTGGCGGTTTGAACCGCTTGTTTTGACGTCGTGCCCACAAAGGAGAACACACATCATGGCCGCTGTCGATGCCCACGCCTTATTCAATGCACCCCTGTCAGGCCGATCGCCATGAACGCACCGACGCTGACTGCGGCGTTGTCGGCAAAGAGCGCAAATGCAGCAAGGGCCACACACAGAATGCCAAGTCCACCCGCCAGTATCTGCATCGTGTAGCGATCAGCTAGGCGCCCCATGACCAGCTGGGCGCTCCATAGGCAGCCATGCCGGGGGGCTGCCTAAGCGGCTAAACCTGTCAAACCAATGAGAAATAGCTGAATGCGACAAAGGTTGCGCCGTTGACCAGGTCGCTGGTCGTATAAGCGGCCCAGAGTCGACCACTCAGCAAGGATCGAAATTCAGTAGCGAGGTCCGGCACCGCATCGCTTTTAGTGGCTGGGACAGACATCGCGATGATTGCTGTGCAGGCCATCAACAGCACGACGACCGACCAGAAGCCCGCGCGCCAGCCGAAGTGCTACTCGATGAGAGATGTCATCGGCAAGCCCAATACCGACGCGAACATGAGTACGCCTTGGACGAAGGAGACAGCCCGGCCAGGCGCGGCACCAGTCCTGCACAGATCGTCAGAGAAACTCCGAAGCAAGCCGAACTCGCATAGAATAGCTTGCGTGTGTGATTGATGTTCGAAACGCATGCTCACGGCCAACACATTTAGTTTGAACCACGAGCCTTCTCAATGGCCGCTTTTAAGCGGTTAAGATCAGTTGTGCCCGGGATGGTAGATGTGGTTTGTGGGGATGGATTTTTCAGGTTCATAACGATGAACGCAGGCGTGCCATTAATGCCTAGATTTTCACCAAGCTTCATGTTCCCGGCAATCACTTCTTCATACTGAGTGCGCTCTTCATTTGTGAAGTCCATGGTAAAGCCAGCCTTCGCCACTAAGTCACGCAAGTCTGTCTCCGTAAACGGGCGCTTACTTTTGCCAAACACAGCCGTCGTTGCCATCAGGCCGCTATGATACTTATGATAGGCCTCAGCTCCAAAGTGTTTATAAATATGCAACCCTGTTGCGGCCGCTAAGCCAGAAACAGGCTGGGAGGACGCAAAGATAGGGAACTCTTTAAAGTAGTAGCGTACGTTTGGTTCGCTCCGGATAGACTGATCAACAACCGGCGTGACTTGCTGACAGTAATGGCAAAGGTAATCAAAGAATTCAATGACAGCCACATCCGTATTTTCATTGCCGATGACCGGTGTAACAGTAGTTTCAAGCAATGCAGCTTTTCTGCTCACCACTCCGCCGCTGGAAGTGGTCTCCGATTTCTTTTGTAATGCCTCACCGGCTTTAACCAAATTTTCCGGATTTGCGATTAGATAGTCAGCGGCCATTCGGCCGATTTGATTAGCTGAGTAACCTGAAACGGCGGATTCTGTTTGAGATGAACCTTTCGACGATGACAAACTGACAACGGCCTGACTCAACTTGTTGGTTGAATAAATCATACTTGCAGCTGAGCTAAGTAAAGCAATTGACACTACCGCAGAGATACTGATGACAGAGACATTTTTTGAAGGCATGGTATTTCCCTAAATGAGGAATATGGAAATATTCCGTTATGATTGATTAAGGCAGTTATGTAATTGAGTGGGACCAGTATAATTGCGTGGTCGCGGGCATTTAGGCTGCATAACTGACTAATTCAGGGGCTTGTAAAATGAAGTTGTTGTACGTTTACTCTGCACTATTATCTGGCCTTCTATTAACTGGATGCGGTTATCACTTTTCAACTGACGTTGAGTCCTATGATCTGCTTCAACGTCCTCTCGCGGGGAAGTCGATTCAAATTGTCCCACCTGACAATAATCTCCCTTCGCAAGTCTATTCCTTGCACATTGAGAAGATTTTGGAGCGTAATGGCTTAAACATTACTCAGCGCCAGAGTGATTATCGTCTCTATTTTTCTGTAAAAGATGCGGATGCAGTGTCCCATTACTGGTCAGAACCGGTCACAGGCACAGTGGGTTATGTCTTGGATAAAGAAGATGTTAAGAAAAAGGACCGAGGCGAGTATGAGCGCAATCTAAATTATAAGCCGGTTGAAGGCACTCTTGGATACGCAAGCTATAAACAAAGTTACTTTGTCCGGCAGGTAAAAGTCACGATCCTAGACATGCGGCAGGTGCCTCCTAAATCCGTTTTTGAGGCATCCGCTGCGAGTGAAACAAATGTGATTTCAGATGTGCAGACATACAAAGCTATGCTTGATAAGTTGCTAAATGACGTGGGAACAAAAGTATTGTCCGGCAGGCGTTCAACGGTGATCCCATACGGCGAATAATCATTTTGGCAATCTTCCAGCTCTGAAGTCCCTCAGCCTGTAAAGGTCAGAAATATAGAGCTGGCCCTCTTTCTTAACGAAAATGTCCCGCACCTGTTTTTTCACGTCATCCCCTATTCCATTATCGCCGAGTATGTCGTTGTATAGCTCCATGCTGAGTGCGCTATCAGCCGACATCCCATTTAGACTGTACTGAAGAGAAATAAGCATAGCGCTTGTGGCAACCATCAAACTCAAACGAAGAGACTGATCGGTCACAAATAGTGCTGCAATATTAAAAACAAAACAGACTCCCCAGACCGCCATAACAGCATTGTGGAACTTGCACATCCTGCTATAGATGAATCGAATAATAGGGTCCTTCATAAACGAATCGTCCGGCACCCCCATTACCTTTGATTTGAAAGCTACCATTAATACCTCACAGACTATTCTTGGCCCATTTTATTTCATGCCAAAACCATCGTTAAAACAGAGGTTAACCAAGACGCTCCGCTCCTGATATGACTGCGGAGAAAGCTGGATTATAAACAAGCTCGGGCTGCGTTAAAGTAAACTGCCTCATCGGCGATAGAAAATCATTCTCCGGGCCGGTGACGGGTTTGGATGGGCCTTTGTGCGGGCTTTTATTGTTGATCTTAATACCCTTCTGCTCGTTCGCTTGTTGCTTGTTAAACAGCTCTGACATCGTATGTGCGACCGAGGCCTCTACGACCTCTGCATTACTGATTTCAGTCGATACTTTCTGAATATGTGCCTGCGTCTTTTGCAAGAACTCAGCATTTACATTGCAGTGCCCATCGAGGCAACCGGAAGCAAAGACAGGCCCGGCTGCTACAGTGGCTAAGAGCAAAGAAACGAGTGATAGCTTAATCATGATGACTCCTAAACGAGATTATGGAGGTAGGCCCATAAATTAAAGTTACTTTGAGGCCTCATTACTTAGTTTGAAGATTTTGGTCTGCCAATTGTTTTGCCATACTCCCCGGGGCTATGTATCCAGTGAACACAAATGGTTTACCGGTGAGGGTGACGCTGGTTGGAGTACCCTTTAGTTGCATGGTACTGCCCATGTCAAATTGAGAGGCGATAAGCTCCCTGCATTCCTTAGTGGGTTTATTAGCTGGAAGAACGTTGTCATTCATTGCGTCATCAAATGCTTTTTTCGGATCAGAGCTGCACCATATGCTCGCCATGTTTTCTGAAACAATGGAATTTAATCCCATGCGCGGATAGGCAAGATATTTAATGGATATTCCTGCCTTTAAGTATTCAGCTATATCGCGATGAAGCTTTTGACAGAATCCGCAGGTGATATCTGTAAATATACCAATGACATATTTCTCATTTGGCGACTTATAATCAATCGTGCGAGTGTTATTGGCAAACTTCTGGACACCTTTTAAAAGCGCAGCCTCAGTGACATTTTCTACATCCTTACCATTCACCTTAAATAAATTACCAGTGAAGATATAATCACCATTTTCGGTTGCATAACTTATGCCCTCTTTAGAAACAATAGTAAACACACCCGGGACAGGCGAAGGCTCCACATGCTCAATATTCAAGCCGATATTATGGAGTTTTTCCATTGATGCAGATGAAAGGGTTACATCATTGGCGGCATATGCGCAATTGAACATCCCTGATATGGCCACACACAAAAAAGTGAATTTTACTTTCATAAAGACTTCCCTTATTGACGTGCCTCTATTCTACCAAGCGTATTAGTTTTCCTTTCTTCACATCATGACTATTTTAGCGGTTTATCTGGATAAAATATTAAGACAAGTAAGAGAGAATATACCTAGTGATTATTGGCATGGATAACTTTCGAGATGATAAAAAGAACGTTGGCTGTACTCCTTCTCTCAACTTTGAGTATTCATGAGGTAGCCGGGAAATTCGAACCTCCAGCTGCGAACGTGCGTCCCATAACGATGCAGGTTCCAGAAAATATAAAGCAGCAGTGTATTAACGATGCTTCTGCATTTTTCGGCATTACGCCGGAATTAGTTTTTACACTTTTTGATGGAGAAGGCGGAAGGATCGGTACTTTTTCTCGTAATAAAAACGGAAGTTATGATATTGGCCCTATGCAAATCAACTCAAGTAATCTGCCTGAGATCCGAGAGAACTTCCCATCTGTCACGTGGCAGGTACTGGCTTATGACGCGTGCGCTAGCTTCTGGGTGGGAACGTGGTGGTTGTACAAGAAAATAAAAGCTCGTGACGGAAACGTTTTCGAAGGGATTGGTGATTACAACAGTCGAACTCCTAAGGTCAGAGCAACGTATATTTTTAACTTCATGAAGCGGTATAACACGAGACTTCAGCAGCGGGATGGCATGAAGGAACTGAAGCATTGGACTCAGCCGACTATTGCAATGAATGAACCACACCCAAATCAACGTTGAGAACTGGCGAAAAGTTACTTTTCCCACCTGCCTCGTTCTCACCCCTTAGAGCCCCCAGCCAGATGCGTTTGTTTGGGGGTTCTTTGCATCTCTCCCAAATTAAGCATTACTCAGTAAAGTTATTCCCTTACCTCCGCTGCGATTTCCTCCCTACTAAGAATTATGTTTTCCGCCGCTTTTTTCTAATCTGTGTACATGATATTTTTCTAAACTAAAGAACAAGTATCACTTTGAAGGGTTTAAACGCATGGCAAGTAAGTACACGGAAACGAATCTTTTACCGGCCCTAAGACTCTTCATTAAAGCAAGACATGAAGCGCGCGCTTTAGGCTTCACGGATAATGGTGGTGCGATACATTCTGTTGAAAGAATTCTCGATATTTTAAGCCAACGAATAAAGTATCCGGGGCTGAGTCATACACATCACTTAAAAAAAGATATGCTCGCGGAGCGAAGTATTGGAGCCCATGAGGCCTTATTGAGGGGTGAAAAAGTATTCATAGAGCATGTGAAGCCGCAGCGAGCCTTTGCATTGAGCGTCATCGATATTGTTGATGACAGCGCAACTGATACAGAAATTGTGGAATACATCCGAAGCAACTACCAATTGGTTCTGTTAAATGGAGAAGAGACTAGAATTCTTAACCTTCATAATAGGACACGTATTTCAACTGATAGATTGGCAGAAGCAGGTATCACGTTGTACGAGGATAAGACTGAAATCGACCCACCAGCTTCGGTGGTCAATAAAAAGGCCCGTCAGCTTTAACTGACCGGCCTTATGCCCGGGATTCTATCCCCGATATGAGATGAGTCGAACTTATTTTCGATTGCTCTTCAGGAACTCAATGGCTGAAGCAGTTGCGTCTGATTTGCCAATGTTTTCCGGTTGAGAGCTCTGCCATTGGTCAAATTTATCAGCAACATCAGGCCCATAGTGAGGGTCCTGAGAGAGCCTAGTATGAATGTTAGACTTCAGAGTATCTCGAGTATCTTCAAGGGATTCTCTTTTACTCTCGTTCAAACCAACAATACCATTCAATCCGTTGTTAAGAATATTGTTCAGTTGTGGAATTGACGCCATTGAATCGAGCAGACTTCCTCCAAGTAGTTTCCCATTAGTCATATCTCCCAACCTGCTTTCCGAACCGACTACATTCATCCGATTTGTTAACATATCCTGAGAAACACCCATTTTAGCTGTTAGCCCCTTCGCTCCATTCATAAGCTTGTCCTCAAGGGCATCTTTTTTCCCAACCAATTCGCTGCCACTTGCGTCATTATTTGAGAGTTGACTGCCGATAACCTTATCGACCGGCGTTACGTTGGAACGACCTAATGAAGTGCTCTCACCTTCCATTACCCACATGTTTTGATTAAATACTGATGATTTCGGCAAGTTTGTTTTTACGACATCATCCAAACCAGCTCCGCCATTTCTGCTTGAAGACGCTGCTCTACCCATCCGGTCGAGGTCAGTTGGACTCACATTGACACCTTCCTTGCTTAGTGCTTTGCGATAGTCCTCACTCGTCTGGCGTGCTTCACTGCCTTCTCCATTGACCGACATATTTGAAATCTCCCTGTTTAGAACGGCCTGTTTGAGCATTTCTTGTCGACGCGCATCTGGGCTGAGGTTCGTAGATTGAGAATCAAATGTATCTTTACTCACTGGAACAAGGTCTGTCTTAAGCGAACTCCTCGCTGCACTCACAGGACCGGTTAGGTCACTTGGAGTGGTAGGAAGTATTGCTTCGGATGCCTTGTTAACGATACCGCCTACTGACTCAAATCTTCCGGATATATTAGACAGTCCCTCAGAGTTTGATTTAGTGATTGGAGCTACCGTCTCCTGAGCATGGCGTAATGCGCCCAGTTCGTCTTTAGAGAAGGCTCTACCGGCATTATCCGAGTCATTGTTAACAACAGCCATTTTCCCACGTTCTGGGGTAACTTCACCGGCTGTCATTCCATTCACTTTTGCATTCGGAGTCGCTGATGCTGCATTCTGGCCAGCACTCATTCTCTGATCGGATGCGCCAGAAATATTATTTCCCTGACCACTAATTGCAGCATCAGACTGAACGCGAGAGGTATCTGGCGAGCCCAACTGCTGGCTCTTATCTGATACATAACTTGCTCCCGATGTTGTGCCGGTCATTGCATCCAAAGTTCGGATGGCCGGTGCAAGGATCTGTGCATTAGCGCCAAACATACTTGAGAAGTTCTTCAGTAAGCCCGCAGACTCCTTAAGGTCCTGCATGTTGTGTTTGACACTTTCTCCAGAATCCAATCGCATTTTCCCTTCAACAGAGTCACGAACCGTCGCAGTAAGGGCGTCACGACTATTGATCCCTTCACCTAAGGTATTGCTCGAAGAGAAGGTCTTAAGATGCTCGTTATACCGGTCGGCGAACTTCTGTTCATCCAAACCAGAACTTCTAGCCAGCTCCCTGACGCCTTCTTCTGTCACCGGTTTTCTTAGGGAATCAGAGACAGTATCCATGTTGACAGTTTGCGATGTTTGAAGGCCGGAAGAACCACTTGCCTGAGCCTGCGTTGCAGCTGAAACAGTTTGACTGTCAGAAATAGACTGAGCTGACTGCTGTACCTGAGAGAATGCATCTTTCATCGCTGCACTTTGAGTGAAAGCATCTGAAGATAAGTGAGAGAAGGACTGACCTACTTTTTGGACCAGACCTGAGTTAGAGGATAGCTCTTTGCTGTAGGCATCTGAGATAGCAGTTTTAACAGAATCGCTCATTCGCGTATCACCGTTCAACGCCGCACCTAAAGCCCCTGAGAGACCAGCTGTTCCTCCCTTTCCGCCTGCACCAGCAGAAATATTTGCACCGGCATTCAAGAGCGTGGATAAGGCCAAAGCTTTAGAAGCGTCATGACCAAGCCCCGTCGACTTTGAAATACTATTTGCCATACTCGATGATAATTGTTCAGCAGAGTCGATGGCGCTGTTTAGTCCTTTCGTAGAAGTCTCAGAATGCTGGCTCCCTGATGCCAGTTCCTTCATTTGGCTTACGCTCTGCTGAGATGCACGCGTTTGCTGTTGGATATTACTTTGCGATGAACTCGCCATAGACGAAAGGGTATCGGAGGCCTGACTTCCAACCTTAAAGTCACCAATTCGCGGAAGAGCCGTAGAAACGGATCCCCCCTGATTGAATCCCTGCCCGGTTGATATCATAGACTTTCGATTATCATCTCCAAATGCGGAACTACCTGACTCCGGAGCACGCCAAACGCCCGGGGTCAGGTGGCCTGTATTGACAGGTGCATCCGGGGTCATCCCCTTTGCAGCTGACATCATCGGGTGAATACTCTGAGTCATGACAAATAACGTAAGCATCGGGATCATGGCATACAATGCCGAAGCAACTGCAAGATAGGAACTGTAGTTTTCTGCAACGGCAGGGAGCCCATTCCAGCTGATCGCATTGTTGCTGGAATTCATGGTTGTCCATGTATCAAGATTCTGACTAACCACCATTTTTACGTAAGCGTTGATCATTACAGCTGTGATTGGCCACATGTTTACAAACACGACCAATTGGAGATATTTCGCCGCCGAGAGAATGCCGTTCCCGCCAAGCGCGATAAGCATCAGCAGGAAGAACGGAGCAACCATATAAGAGAACATTTCAAGGAAACTAATTGCTGCGCCTGAAAGTTGCTGCCAGAGCTGCCCTTGGGAAACCATAGCATTCGTACGTTTCATCGTTGCTTCAAAAAGCTGCATCTCCGTCGCGACACCTAAAGCAGATTTATATTGCTGCTCGCCCTTACGCATAGAGTTCATAACAAATAGAGCAATCATTGCGTCATGCGATTGGATCGCTTTATTGAACATAGCATCGGCGGAATTCAATACCGCTGTGAAATTTGCATTCCCAGTTTGCCCACTCGCATCTTCTGGCGACAACACGCCGTTGACTTGGCCAATCTTGAGCATCAGTGATTGAGCTTCTGGCGTGGCTAAGACGTTGCGAGTAGCGGACCAAGCATCAGCGCATGGTAGTGAAATTGAACCATTTGCACCGATGAGCCTTGCTGAAGCATTTTTCATCCCACTTGATATTTTTTCGTCAAGTTTCGCGAGTACATCAGCCAAATTAGACGAATAAATGTCGTTGAATACATTTTCCTTAGCAACGATCTTTCCAGCGGTATTTTCTGTAGGTTTGAGGCAATCACGGGCAACAGATTGGATGGTTTGGCAAGCATTCAAATTCCCGACCGATGAATATGAAGCTGGTGCCGGGAACTGACTGCAATAACCTTGGCTATCTCCCCCCCACTCAATGAATTTCACAAACTTAACCATTGGGCCTAAGGACATATCTTGGTCCAACGTAGTGGCACCAAAGTCCTGTGGTGCCAACGGGTCAAATACTTGTTTATAATCCCTCAAAAGCCCTTGAGAAAGGTTCGTTGTAAGTGTCCCGCTTACCGCTATAAAGAGTGGGATATCATCGACCGCCCTCACCTCTCCCGTTTTCACTGACTCAAGAGTGATATCTACGCGTACGACACAAATAGAGAACATGATCAGGCCAACGATCCAGTTCCATATCGGTACCTCATTTTTGGTTGGATTCATGAGCCACATTGTCGTTTTGAAGAACAAATGCCCGGCAGCAAGACATGCTGCCGTAGTCATGAATTCTCTCGAGCCTTTATACTTTGAGAATATAAGGGCGATACCGTTAAATGCGGAATAGACGAAATCAATGTCACCCAACGTATAGATATTAAAATCCATGTTGCTTATCCCCCATACCCATTGTCACGATATAGCGATGACCGAATCAAAGCGTCGTCCCAGTACTTGATGACGGTTTTACTCTTCATGGTCTGATTATCCTGAAGGTCATACGCATTCTTCGTTTGGGTTTTGAGCTCATCAATTAAGCGGCGAACATCATCCTTCATAGAGGCAAGAGCTTCAGAAGAAGCCTGCATGTTATTTAACTTGGAGGCCACACTACGCAGAGTTGTGATCGTAAAGTTAGTCGCTGCAATACCACTGATATCTTGAATATAGCTATAGCCTTCAGCCGAACTCAGTATATTGAGAGTTGGAATAACATTGCTAATTCCAAGAGCATTAATGAGACGTAGCTGATCAGCGTCAATCGGCTGGTTTGTGAGGATCTTCGTTTGAGCATCGAGAAGCGTATCGCGAATTGAGGACTGAAGGCCAACGAAGGCTTCAGTACCCTGAGATAGCTTCAAACACTGCGCTTTGCGCTTCGTAGCAGGGTCTGGAGCCGGTCTGCATCGCAACATCTGGACGGTGCCGGAGGATGCCCCATAAATGAAATCAGAGACATTCATGGTAGGGGCAACTTGTTTGATGTTTGCATTCTCTCCACTGGAGTCCCAATCAACGACGATTGTGCCGACCAGTGACATCAATTGCTCTGCAAGTCTGTAGCCTGAAAGTTCTGTTACCCCGCCAACGTCAAGTGTGCCGTCTTCAATACCCATAAATCCAACATAGAGAAGGTTGCCACTGAATTTTTCCGCAAAAGCTACTGGATCCTTCGCTTTAGCTTTTTTTGTATTCATAGAAGCTGAGGTATTTTGGGCAGCACCCACATCCGGAAAAATACCATCAATAGCATTAAGCACCGCACCCGGGCCAGAACCAACTGAGTTACTGAAAGAGTCTGGACTCCCCACATTATTTGCAAGAAACGAATATGTCGCGTTACAGCTGTCTTTCGTAAATTTATTTAAGGCAGCTAATTTATTCTGTATATCGTTTATAGTCGCAGCACAGTCAGCACAAATAGCAGATACAGCTACGTTAAATGCATAGATAGCAGCCCCTTGTGCGATCCCTCGTGCCACCTGAACAAGCTGATCACCATTGATCATGCTGAAACTACCCAGAAACATATCAACCCCATTACACCCTACTGACGCCTTCGGGAAGGCCATTGATACGAGGTTCGTATTTACCTGCACTTGACGGTAAGAAAAAGAGCCACCAACTGCACCAACACGAGTAGCTGTAGCGAAAGGTTGAGGATCGGTTTTAGCGACCATACCATTGAAAATAGTGCGCATCGCATTATCCGCGTTGGCATTCAAGCTGATCCCAAATGTGAGTAGTAAAACGCAGCAAAGTAACTTTTTTGTTCGGTTGAGAAACAGCATCGCGAGATTTAGTTTATTCATTATTAGCACCTGCACCGGCGCTCATAGAACTCGCGTTAATGTAGTTAATAGGGTCAGTAGTCGGCATACCATACTGCTCAATCTGCTGTTCCATTGTTTTTTGTAGTAAGAAAGGGTCTTTCTCAAATTGCTGTTTGTCTACTGTAAGTACACCATCATCGCCGATGGTATATTGACGCTTAACATCCAGTGTCGACTGGTAGTCGACGTCATCAATGATGTTCAGTCCCCGAGCGGCAGCAATTATCGTATTTTTAAGCTCTTCTGCGGAAATCATACCTTCGCTGATACGTTGAGCCGACTTACCGTCATTTGAAACAAGGTAGATTGTTGGGACCTCATGGATCTTATATTGCTCCATGATGTCAGGAGTCGGAATTGCGAAATCTCGAAAGAGTCCATTTCGCAGGGGCAAACCATCTACACTAATCGGCATGATGTCAGCTTTATAATAGTTCTGCATATACGACAGGATCTGGCTTTCTTCATGGCAGTACTGGCAAGTACTTTGAAAGAAAAACCATAAACCAGACTTTTCGAATATCTTTCCCACGACATCTTGCTGAGCTTTTTCTACAACAGCCCGGTGTGCGTCCAGTGCTATTTTTTCTACCGGCTGTCTGCGCTTTTCAGACATTAGCGGATTTTTCTGAAAGTAATCCTTAGATTTATCGGCAAAACGAGTACTGATATCTAACATCAATCGCTGAGCTGTGTAATATTTAGAAAGATTCTCAGGGGTTGGATTATCCATTGCCGAACGAAGCAGTGATGGCATATTCTTCTTAAGCCATTCAGAGTTCAACTCTACCGTTTCTGCTTTAGGTTCTGATTGAGCGGGTGGAGGTAACTGTTGAGAGGATTCCGACTCCTCCTTCTTTATTGGATCGTCGTACCAATTAAACCCCTTCTTTAATGTCTGTCCTGACAAAAAGGGCGTGTCCTCAATGAATTGGTTATCAGTTGCAAATGCATTAAATGAAACAAAGATTAGGCTGGAAAGACAAGTAAGAGCCGCGAACGATTTAATCGAAGTCATAACGTACCCCTTTAGTAAGTACCTATAATGTTCTCATGTCATAGTCACTCACACAGGCATATGCTAAGGGTATTTTTAAGATTCTTAAGTGCAGTTCGAAGCGAGGAAAAGAGATTTATATGCTTTTCACATAGTTTAATAAATTATCAACAGCTTCATTTGTTCTCATCATAGTTCGGACAGCCTCAAACAGTTCAGGCGAAGCGCCCTCTAATGAAAGCAAGAGATCTGTATTCTCAGATTGGTACTTATTGGCAGCTAAAAGGCTACGCTTTTTCATGAACGAAGAGTGAATTAAAAGCTCAGCACACTTTATGGATTTACACTCACGATTAGAATTTAACAAAGAACGTCTCTCTTCACTCCTGCGAGCCCTTTTACTAGGACAAAGAGAAATATTTACTGGAGATAAACATTTAACCATGTTTGTGACGCTTTCTCCGAATATGCTAAGCGTGGAGATTGTACTTGCAGGTGAATAAACGAATACTTTATATATCCAAGCCGCCGTTAAAACTTCGTTGGGAAAACCATAGATCCTAAGGAGTTCGACTACTCTTGCAATAACGAAAATATAGTTATCACCTGATAATGGTGAATTTTTTTGAAGCGTAGTAAATGCTGAATACGAGAAATAGAAAGCATTTCTTTCGGATTCAGAATTGCATTTACTCAGAATATGATTGACAGTGGGCCCCACCGATGTCTCAACAATAAAATTCAAGATTTTCATCACAACACCATACTTTAGAACTTAAAGAACTATAACTGTGTGTCAACTATATTACTTTACGCAAAGTACATCAGAACGAAGATAATTTATCCATTATTGGAAATTGAATCTTCAGATTGATCAGAATGGGAAAGACGTGAATAGTTTGCTTCTTCAGAGAAATCTAAACTAGATGCAGAATATCGATCTAAAGCTGTTCTATTCGATGACATTCGGCACCGTGGACATTTAGGATCAAAATTAGGCGGAATGATGTAAGGCCTTTCACATGTGATACATGTATCTTTATCATCAATGGTCATCAAATCATCAAGTACCTCAACTGCTTTATTTACATTTACGGTATGATCTTCATACCCAGCCATGTTGAGTAAGGTAACAAAATGAGTAAAATCCATTTTCAGAAAAGAAATCTTAGGCTGAAGTGGGTCAAAATTATAATAATTGATAGCAATATCTACTATCAAATTTGCAGCATGAATACCATCTTTTCCCTTTAACCAACTACGAAGCCCCTTTTTAGTTGTTCTGATGTCGTTATATTCCATGGCATCAGCTATATTCCGGCCAAGAAGAGTTGAGACGGTTCTTTTATTTGCTCCGCGCCCAATCATCAACGCAGCTTTCTGCATCGATGTGGCGCTTGAAAAAGTATGCTTTTTACTCATCTTCTGGTCCGAAGCTCCCATCACCAATTAATAAACTCACTAGATCCTGACGGTTATTCTCAAATTGAGTATCATGGCGAAGTAATTCAATAAACTCACTCTTAATGAAACCCATTTTTATGTCAGCAAAAAGCTCAAACGCCCAAGCAGAAGCTTTGGTAGGTTTAGAGGTAAGGCAATCAGAATCATCTTGGCTAAAATTAATGATTCTGGGAAAGATCATAACATGTTTAATACCCATAAGCGACGATGGACTTATATTGGGAATCTGAGCAACGAGAGTTGGTTTGATACCAAAGTATAGACTCGCAAACGTAGGAAACTGATCTGCAAAGTTTAGCACTGTAATCAGATAATCTTGTTGAGACTTAAGGAGTCTATCTAGTAAATCATTAAGTCTTGACGGCAAGTATTTACCTCTTTTCCCATTAACAAGTTCGACATCATCTCCAGAGTTGAAACGTGTTTCATCAAACGACACGTCATTAATTTCAGAGTGAAGATGAAAATCTTCCTCAATAATTTCAGTAAAAAATTTAGACCAAGGC
>Ga0302173_10000525_pt1 | contig 20687 bp, 25 predicted proteins | sample I_Fen_N3_1_FD_198785 | JGI IMG/M metagenome (GOLD analysis project Ga0302173, IMG submission 198785) | Peat permafrost microbial communities from Stordalen Mire near Abisko, Sweden - I_Fen_N3_1 | ecosystem: Environmental > Terrestrial > Soil > Wetlands > Permafrost | place: Sweden: Abisko... | reverse complement strand
AAAAAATAACAAGTCAGTATGCTAGTATATTTGACTTGTTATTTTCTTTCACATCCATAAATTTCAATTTATATTTACATTTGTATTTTATAAATTCTAATATAACTTTATTTGATAACATATAAAAATATTATATCAAATATTAGATAATAAGAAATATATATTTAATATGAATATTAAAATTTTTTGAAAGTAAAAAGGCTAGTAAATTTACTAGCCTTCATCTATATATCTATACGCTTACATTATTTTACCTTATTCTCAATCCACTTATAATAAATTTATCTATATATATCTGAGAATTCAATATCAATCTTTTCTACAACATTATTATTATTTTTGAATTTACTATCTATAGTTGTGACACATATTTCATCAAAAGCTTTAACAATAGGTAACATAATCAATACCTCAGTGCCTTGATTAATTTCACTATTAATTGAAATACTTCCACCTTGCATTTCTACAAGAACTTTTACAAGATATAATCCTATACCACTTCCTTCTGTATTTCTTGATATACTCTTATCAACTTTACCAAATCTTTCAAATATAGTATTATGTGACTCCTTCGGTATCCCTATTCCATCATCTTTAATACTTATTTCAACTGAATAATTATTTCTTTTATAAATACTTACCTCTATATTCCCCTCTTGTTTACCATATTTAACTGAATTAGAGAGTAGATTTAGTATTATTCGCTCTATTAAATTTTCATCACAATTTACATATATTTCTTCATATTCTGTATCAAAAATAACATGGATATTTTTATAATCAGAATAAGTCGTAATTGACATGGTTATTTCTTCAACAATATTAACAATATTTTGATTTTTTGATTTGGCTTTAAAAAAACCTGATTGAATTTTAGTTGTATCAATTATATTATTCGTTATTCTAATAAGCCTCAAACAATTTTGTTTTATTATACTATTGTAATTTATAATAGACCCTATATCCTTTTTCCCTAAATACATACCTTCTAATTGCACTGCTGAATAAATAACATTTATTGGTGTTCTTAATTCATGTGATATATTGGCAAAAAAATCATTTTTAAATTTATCTTCTCTTTCTTTTTCAAGTAATAAATATTCCATTTCAATAGCTCTTTTACTATCATAAATATCTCTTATTACTGATATAAAACAATCCTCTCCTATTTCATGTTTCACAAATAATGTAGAAATTTCAACATCTAGATTTTTACCATTGTAACAAAGCTTACCTTCTGCAGGATTAGCAATTTTATTTTTATTTTTAATATCTAATCTATTTATTATTTTTTCCTTATATACAGAATCTACTAACTCAAATATGCTTCTATTTATTATACTAGCTCCATCATTTAAACCAAGCTTTGAAATAATTTTATTGTTTGCATATGCTATTGTATAATCTTCCATTATTAAAACTCCCTCTGGCAAAAAGTCAATAAGTCTTTTATACTTTGAATACTCTTTTTCAACGTTCCCCTTCGCTAATACCAATTCTTCATTTTTCATTTCAATTTCTAAAACTTTTAAATTTAAATTCTTGATTAATGAAGAATATGGATTTGTAACAATTGATTTTAATAACGCTTTATATAAATAATATGAAGATACAAATTTCATTATATGACCAACAAAATTTAAAAAATCATATACTCCAATATAAAAAGAAAAAGACATCTCAGATAGTATTTTAAATATTATAGCTAATATTAGAATTTTATTTTCCTTATTGCTTTTAAATTTGACATTGGAATTGAGCAAAAATATAATTAATATAAACATTAATGAAATTGTATACCCGCTATATATCTTAAATTTCGTAAGCCCATATCCTTCTATATAACACGTTGGAAATATTTTCACAATAAATATAGATGTTAAAATTATCAAAACCACAATAGAATTATAAATTACAATTTTTGTAACATTAATCTTTTTTTTCAAGTAATAAAATGATACTACTAATGCCAATACCTCATAATATCTAGCTACAATACTTAACTGTATAGGAATATCAGAATTACTAGTTATAATGTTCATACCTTTATATGTCATTGTGTGAAATAAATCAATAATACTGACAAACCCAGAAACTATACTCAAATATGACAAATACTTATTATTACATATTTTTATTGTCCCAATAGCTATTAACATAATAGAAAAACTTAGAGATATTGCAATTATCTCAATTAAACTATGAAATAATAAATAATTACTTTTACTAATAAAATAAAAAACAATACCTACAAATAAAATTATTGCAGCCTCCATACCAACTAAATCTTTTTTTACATGGACCTTAACCATAAACCCCAACCCCCATTGGTTACATTTAAATAATTATTTATACCAATAATAATTATTTATACCCTTATAATTAATTATAATACAAAAAATACTAATAATATCATTTATTACATGTTATATTGCAAATTTTCGTTCGCAATTTTTAGCCATATGTTATCATTTCCCACCATTTTTTTATGTTTTTTTCATGTTTATTTAAAATGCTACATTTTTTTCATAAGTCTCCACTAAAGGAACATATCCAAACAGAGAAATCAGAAACAATAATGTTTCTGATTTCGATGGTTATAGGCATAATAATTTCACTTTTTTCTTATAACGCTAATGACAAATTTAACATATCCTCTAACTGTTGTTTTGCATTATTAAAATCATCAAAATTACTTACTAAATTAAAGCAATATATTTTACTATTTTTTAAGAAAAGTATAGAATATGCCTCTTTTTTATTCTCTGAATCTATTGTAGATGTATATTTAAAAACTGTAGCATTTTTTCCATTATAGTTTTTTTCACTAACTTCTACCTCTGATGAGCCTTTTGTTATTCCATATTTCATTCCATTTATAAAACTACTTTCTGAGCTACCAAAAGTATCCATAGTATCATAACTAAAAGTTGCTTTACCTTCAATAGCATAAATAACTGATTTTTTATTATCTAATTTTATCCAATCAGATGGAATCTTTATTGGAATATCTCCCTTGGTGGTTACAACTCCTACCCCTCTAGAATCAATATAATATCCATCAACTATTGTATTATGATCCATATAACCACTTTTATCAAAATAATACCACTTAGAATCGATTTTTTTCCAACCTACAGAATATGAATTTCCTTCTGTATTCCACCAGCCTTTTGAATCTTGCTTCCACAAAGCACTTACACCAATAGGAAAAATAGATAATAAACTTGTTACAGTAATTGTTATTGCCACAATTCTTTTTAATAGTTTACTTTTCATAATATAATATCCCTCCCGAACCATAGTAAGATAATTATACTATCGATAACATTTATTAACAATATTGTATTTTATAGTATTTAATCACAATAATATTTTTTTCTAGTTATAAAGGTATCACTTTAAATTTTAAACATATGGTTAGGTATTATTTCAGTATCAATTTTCTTTTAACATAAATTTAGGGCAAATGGACTTGTTGTTTTTTCGAATACGCCTAATAGCCCCCTCAAATTAAATGAGAGAGCATAGGAATCGCTATGTTAATCGATTATATTTATATCTTTTGAATTGAATATATAATTAATCTGATAAATATTTAGGCAAACAAAAAATAATAGAAACTCATACTTGTCTACTATTTTTTTAATAGTGCCTTATGAATTATGCCTTATTAATAAAATTTCACAAATTCAGCAGCAGGCTTTCTATACCCTCTAATTTTAATACTACTCTTGTCCATTTTCCCCATTGTAATCATAAGTACTGGCACTTCATTTTCCGGAATATTTAATAATTCGCTAATTTTGTCTTTATCAAAATATATCATCGGACATGTATCCCAATCTTTATCTTTAGCCAATAGCATAAATTGCATTGCTGATAAAGCCCCATTTCTTATAGCTTCATCATGCTGAAAGCTTTCTCCCCAACCTTCATAAAGATTATTAATTGTGTTAATCATAATATCATATTGAGTTTTATCGATCATTCCAAGCATCATTGATCCTTCATAAATTTTATCTGCTGATAAATAAGCATTTTTATCCCCTGTAACTATTATTGTTGCTGATGCTGTTTTGATTTTATACTGTTTAAAAGCCGCCTCATAAACTTTCTCTGTAAGTTCTTTATCTTCTACAACATAGTATCTAGCATGTTGCAGATTAAATGCAGAAGGCGCTAATGAAAGATCTCTAAATATATCATTAAAATCTTCTCTTGGTATGCTAATATCTTTAATAAATTTATCTGCTGATCTTCTTTCCCTTATAATTTTCAAAAATTCGTTCATTAATCATTCTCCTCTTTTAAAATATTTGATATTTATAGATACCACACAGTGAAAATCGTACTTATGTGGATACCAGCCAAAATTGAATACATATTTATTCCGTAGGACTATGAAAATTTCGCTGGAAGCATCTAAATGGAAGGTTGCACCCATTTACGCATGTTCCTAAGCAAGCTTATGACAAGCATAAATGGAACAACCTTCCATTAAGATGCTTCAGCAGCTTATTTTCAATGCCTACTCCATAAATATGTATCCAATTTCTCTGTTTGTATATGCTCTTAAGTATGGTAAATGTCGAATTCAATACCAAGTATAAATATAACTTATAATGTGGGTATCTATAGTTTATTAAAATTCTATCCAAAGTCTTACTAATACTTTCGTAAATAATTACCTAAGCTTTATCTATTTTTATAATTAATCCTTACTATATTTAATCAATACCTTATATTTTATGAAATCTTCTATAACAATCTTCCCATTATAACTGTATTATAGTAGTTTCCATCGTTATGAATACGATCCTTCATTAATAGTCCTTCTTCCACAAATCCGTAAGTTTTATATAGTTCAATTGCTTTTGTATTTGTTTGTACAACAGTTAGTGAAATTTTTTCAATGCCCACCATATCCATATTCATCAATATGTTTTCTATTAATATTTTACCAATTCCATATCCCCAGTATTCTTTTGATATACATATTCCAAATTCTGCTTTATGTTTAAATCTACTTAGTTTACTACCTTCACAGCGAGTAAATCCAACTATCTTCCCTTTTACTTCTGCAACTAAAAATAAAGTTCTTTCCGCTATTCTATCTTCATAAATAACTTTTTCGAAATCTTCTGGAGTTAATAAACCTTCACCAGATTCTCTATCAAGATATTCTGTTTCTCCATCAATTTTTACTCTTAATTCAGATAATTCTTTTGCATCATATTTTGTTGGACAACGAAGTATCCATGATAAATTTTTCCCTTCTATCCTTTTATCTTCGATAATCATGCCTTGCCTCCAGTAGTATTATTTTATAATTTACTGCAATTTCTATACTCATATTAGAATTAGTGCAAATCTATTAAATATCATTATTTCACTATGCGAAAATATCACACTGAAGCTTCATCAATTTGAGTGCTTATTAATTCTTTATAATCCTTCCCCCACTCACACATAGAGCTTAAAATAGGATTTAAACTTTCTCCAATTTCTGTAAGCCCATATTCGACTCTAGGTGGAACTTCAGGATAAACCTTTCTATAAATTATTCCATCGCTTTCTAACTCTCTTAATTGCATTGTTAATGTTTTTTGAGTAATATTAATCAACAATCTTTGAAGCTCATTAAATCTAATATTTCCTCTTACTAAATGCCAAAGAATTGTTATTTTCCATTTACCGCTTAAAATATTTATAGTTACATCCATAGGACATTCTGATACTAAATTTATTGATTTTCCCATTTTATTTCTCCACCTGCTTGATCTTTAATTTTTTAAATATATTACCATTACTTAACTCAATAGTATCATTTTTGATATTATATATCAAATTTGTGCGTACTTTAAACCATCTATTTTTAATGTTACTATTTTATAAAAGTTGAAGGAGGAATAAAATTTATGAATGAAGAAAGGTTTATTTTACTATGAATAATAAAATAAATACACAAAATTTTAATGGAATTGTTTTTATCTTGTTTATGATTATCTTTTTAATTGGTTCTGATACCTTCTTGGTTTCTCCACTAATACCAATACTAAGTAAAGATTTAAATGTTACAGTATCTCAAGCTGGGCTTTTAGTAATCGCTTATTCTCTTCCTTATGCAATTTGTGGTTTTGCTTTTGGACCTTTATCCGATAAAGTAGGAAGAAAAGTAATGCTAAAATATGGAATACTAGCTTTTACCATATTTACATTACTTTGTGGATGTGCTTGGAATTTTTGGTCTCTATTTATATTTCGTGTTTTATCTGGTATTGCTGCAGCAACTTCTCCACAGGTTTGGGCATCAATAGGAGACCTTATTCCTTTTGAAAAGCGTGGTCGTGTTATTGGAATTGTAACTGCTGCACTTTCAATCAGCCAAATTCTAGGAGTTCCATTTGGTGCTTTTGTAGCTGGTGCTGCTGGATGGCGCTTTTCTTTCTACTCCCTTGGCTTTTTGGGAATATTTGTTACTTTATTAGTAACGTTTGCCTTCCCTGTAATTAAAAATAATACTGCACCGATAATTAAACCTACTTCTTTAAATCTAGTCCATTCTTTAAAACTTGTTTTAACAAATAAAAGAGCTATATCTGGATTACTTGTTACTTTCTTCATGATGTTTGGAAGCTTTGGAATGTATTCTTTTTTAGGAGCGTGGCTTTCTGATTCATTTAATATGAATGTCGGTGCAATAGGTACTATCATTGTTATAGTTGGGTTTGGTAATTTAATAGGAAATCTTTCAGGTGGATTCTTGGGCGATTCCTTTGGTAAAGGACGGGTAGTTATTACTGGATTAACAATCTTAGCTATATCTCTTGTTGTTTTACCTTATACTTCTTCAAATCTAACTTTGGCAATTGCATGTATACTTATATGGTTGATTAGTGCAGGTGCATCACTCGCTTCTCTTAATTCAATAATAAGTGAACTTGTGCCATCATTACGCGGAACTGTAATGAGTTTAAATAGTTCTTTTATGTATATAGGAACTACGATCGGAGTTGTTATAGGTGGTACTGCAATAAATAATTTTGGATATGTTGGTCTTGGTTTTGCAACGGGGATCTCTGTACTTATAGCAATACTTCTTATTTGTTCTGTAATAGGGCACAATCAAAAAAATAACAAGTCCATGTGCCTAATATCTAAACCAAAAGACTCTGAATTAAAATTTAAACTAAAGTAGCTATGTAATATAGCTACTTTAATCCCAAATTATGTATTAATTCACCTATATCTAAAATATAACTTCTTCAACTATGTAACTATTCCAATCACAAGCATTTTCACGATCTAAACAAGGTCCCATTACTTTTCCATCATCATTTATAAATACTTTTTTTTCTAAATCTTTCCCATATTCTTTCCATATTATAAAATGTAGCTTACCTGTTTCATCAATTGCATATGCCCTATATATATAGCCCTCAATCGCTCTCTCTACACCAGCATCTTCAATTTGGTATATTGCTTTACCTTCAAGTGCGAATTTTCCATATTTTTTTTCTAATTTAGTTGCATTATATTTCTTTTCAAATTGTGCACAATAAATTCGTACTTCTTCTACATAATTTACATGTAACACATTATTTTTAAATTCGAAGCAATAATGTGAATCCCACTTCATATTTGAAAATTCCTTTTGTTCATCTTCTGTCAAGATTAAAGATACGTGAACACTATCAGTTCCCTTAAATCCAAATTTCGTTGCCTTCTCTTTTAGTTTATCTGTAATTTTTATTAATAATTCACTCATTGTACTCTCCAACTGCCTTTCAAGGCTTAGACATAACCTTTAATATAACTACTATATAAGTTTTATTAGATATGCGCAATCATTTTATTAAATTGAAAGTGTATAAATTCATTTTGCTAAATACATAGAAAGAACTCAGTAAAGCTTGTACGCTTTTACTAAGTTCTATTATAATTCTATAAGGCATATGAGATGAAATAACAAGTCTAAAATGCGGTGTATATTTACTTGTTAATTTTTTGATTATGCCTAACTAATTAGCACTTGGATATTTTGAAGTATCCCATGAATGGTCGGCACTTAGTTCTTTATCTGTTAAGTTATAATAATCATGGGTTAAAAGGTCCTTAGATGACACTGGATCATCCCATGTAACATCTACATGTCTCCACTTATTACCTATATTAATCAGATTCCAAGCATGAGATTCTCCGCCCGCTGTACCTTCTACAATTATTGATTTAATTCCTGCAATAGTAAACATTTTTTGAGCAAGGAGAGAATATCCTTCACAAACTCCAGTATGTTTAATTAGTGTATTATATGGGTCGAATATTTTATAAGATTGATCATACCTTGTATTGTTAACTATCCAATCATGTATTGCACGTTCCTTATCAGATTGATTCATGCTTTCTGGAGCAATACTTGCAACTATGGCTTTTGCTTTTAAATTCAAGTCAGCTTCCATTTTTGCTGTCATCTTATAAACGCAATTAACCTTTACTTTTACAGTCTTGGAACCTTGCCATGAGGACATTTCCAAGTTATAACTGGATACATTATATGCTTCATATGGATTTGTATATTTTAAATTATCTATCTTATCTTCAATAGCCTTACCTGCATTATTTATATCTCCATTATATTCTACAGAAAACGATGGATTATCTATACTAATGTTACTTAATATCTCTCGCCCTAAGGAGTCTAAATTCGAATCATAGTTACTTGACGCAGAAATAACACCAACACCATCACTACCAATTTTATATCCATCAATAACTGTATTATTAGCCATTGAACCATCACTTTTTAAGTAATACCATTTATCATTATTATTTAACCACCCAGTTTTCATATAGCCATCTTCTCCAAAATAATACCATTTTGAATCAAGCTGTTTCCAACCAGTAACCCAAGACTTGCCTTCTGAATACCACCAGCCTTTATCATTTTTCTTCCACTCTGCATCTGCACCCATTGAGTTTAATGCTGTTATTGAAGCTACTACTAATGAAACAAATACCAATTTTGTTATTAAATTTAATTTTTTCATTTTATGTACCTCCTAACCTTTTCTAGTATAATTATATACTAATTCATGCCTTTATGAAATAATCCAATTATTAAGAGTTTATGAAATGTCAACCATAAACAAACTAACAATTCTATTATTTTTCTTCATTATTCTCGCTCTTTTTCCCATTATACTATAATTTTTATCGAGTATACCATTATATATATTCTAATCTAAGAAAATGCAGCCAATTTAATGACTGCATCTTTATATTTATAAGATTATGAGTGAGCTATATAGTATGAATGTTTATTTAGTTATATCTTGTACATATCTTTCAGTGTATTTTTTAAGCTCTAGCTTCAAAATAATGATCTCCACCATTTGTTTTAGTAGCACTTGATATAACATCTGGTTTTTGTACGCTTTTCATTTTAGTAGCACTAGGTACTGTATCAACACTTTGTGTTTCTTTAATACTAGTAGTATTATTTGAATATGTTGAATTCAAAATTCCTGATATATTCATTTATAATCAACTTCTTTCTTTAAAATTCAAGCCAATTAAAGCTATATTCAATATTATAAAACTTATACCTTAGAATTAGCTGAGAAAAGGTAAATGTTGTCATTATTTTCTAATTTCTCACCAACTTATACTATATTCTTACAATTTAGCCACAATATTGTGACAATACTGATACAATTATAGCTTATAATATTATTGTAAAGCAGTTTAAATATTTTATCCCTTATAAAAAAATACTTATAAAAACGAATGGCTTATTCCCTTAAGGAATGCCATTCGTTTTTATTATTGTAAGATATAACGAATATTTTACTTTTTACATAAAATGTCTTACTTTCTTAATTTTTTTCGTTATAATACTTATATAATAAAACTTTTTATTTTACTAGTGAATACTACTATTAAATGAAAATGTTAGGAAGGCAGATGTCAAATGGATAATAAAGATGATGACGAGTTTATTAATAAAAGAAAATTTTTCAGAGTATATTCTAAAAACCCTATTTGTACAGAAATATCAATTGTTAACGTGAAAGGAAAATCAGTTAAAACCAATCCAAGTAATATATGCGTTAAAGATATCGGCGTTGGTGGTTTAAGATTTTCATCTAAATTAGAATTGCCCATGGAAGAAGATATAATTTATAAATTTAAAATTCCAATATTACACAAATGCTATTATATTAGAGGTACTATAGTTTGGCGAAGTGAAACCAAAAATGATAACGTTTGTTATGGAGTAAATTTTCTATTAGATGAAAGTAATAATTCTGATTGTTTTCATATATTTAATACTCTTGCATTAACTATAAAACGCAATAGTCCAAACCATGGATGCAATTTCTGCAATACTTTGGAATGCCCTAATAAAGATTCATAAGTTACACGTCTGTACATTACGTATCCTCCTGACTTTACTATAAATATCATTATATTACTATCCGATTTACGACAAATGAAAAGTACACCTGTTTGAGATGTACTTTTTTATTTCTTTTTTATTTATATTTGATTTCACTCTCTAACTGTTCATAAGAAAAATTTTCTTTTAAATAATTTTCCATAAAGTTCATTCCTCCAACTATATCTATATATTAAATTAATTTTATAATAAAATATAAGAATATTGGCTATTACATAATTTACATCTGTGCAGCAACTATCAATTTTAATTGTTACACCTTATAAGAAAATATCTAAGCACTTTTTATTATATTATTTATTAACACGCATTTATTTTTTTATAGCAAATAGACATCTTGTAATAGACATCCGTTTAAATATTTCATATGTAAGGATTGTTAATATAAAACTTCCCATTATAATAAATATAACTTGCAAGAAAATAGAAGATGTTATTTTCAATGCATAATAAGCAGTAAATACAAGAAACGATTGATGAAAAATATAGATTGCAAATGCTGCTTTAGAAACGTAATTTGTAACTTTGTTATAAAAATCCAAGTAATGTTTTCCCATGCCATTGATCGACAAAATGCCAATCCATGAAAGAAAATTGGAAAAGATATCGTAGGCTATTCCAAAATTAAGATGCCATATATTTTGGAACAACAGATTTAAAGCAGTGAATGCTAGAAACCCTGCAAACAAATACCATCTGTTTTTATCCAATCTTAACTGTACTGTATCTTCTGACAATATTAAATATCCAAGCATGAATAGGGCAAAATATTCTCCTAGGCTTTTACCACCTATGTTCAAAATCAAAGCCATAACTTCAAAAATTAAAAACATTGGTAATATTTTTGATACCGATAATTTGTCAATTGATATTTTTTTACTACACCTTTTGTATTTCACAGCAATTGGTAGTGCTAATAATGAAATAATAAACAAATATAAAATAAACCATAATTGTGCAGGAGTAAATCCGCCTGTATACCCAGTTAAATCGGTCTTTTTAGTAAAAAATAATATATACTGATGAAAGTATCCATCATTGTATCCATTATGAAATTTTTCAGCATAAAAAGTTTGAAGTGGAACTAATAGTATAATTCCAGATATAAGTGGCACAAATAATTTGCATAATCTCTCCTTTATATATTGCTTAGGTGTTCTTCTATCAAGTGCATAACAAGAACTTATTCCTGCTATGACAAATAACAATGGCATAAACCAAGGATAACATATTTGAATAAAGCCACTTAGTAAAGATATACCATAACTTTTTACATAGAAATTTTCGCCCCAATTGTTATAAATCATACAAGTATGATATGGTAAAAGCAGTAGAATACTTATCCAGCGAAGATTATCAATATAATATTTTCTCATTTATTAAATCCTTTCATACTTTATTATCTGAATTTTGTTTACCATTACTTACTATTGCATTTACAAAGAAAAGGTTGTACTAAATTATAAAAATTTTATTTACTTATACATCAATTCAAATTCCTCAAATACTACTAATATATTTGGAGTAAACTCCTTTCCTAACTCTTTTAATTCTCTTTTAAAAAAATATATATGTACTTTTTTCCAATATTCTAAAGACTTATCACCTTCACCTTCTATTTGTGAAAATTCTTCATTTACATCTTTAAAAGGAAGTATCGTCACTTTTTTAGTTCTTATAATACATTGAGCAATTCCATTCCAATCTGTAATAATACTATAGCTATCAATCATAGGTAGCTCATCATTATCTATCTCATACCAACAATAAAGTGAAGTTGTACCTCTTTTCCTCCCTTCTTTAACTAATTTCGCCAAATCATTAGCACTTTTTTCATTATTACTAAAATACCATGAAGTGTAGTTCCTCTTTATATTTTCAATCTTCTCATCTATAGAAGTTAAATAATCTTCCCACATTTTTTTTACCGATATATGTTCTTTATCCATCTTTAAATCATCTCCGTTGTATATACTTTATTACACAAAAAATTACTATTATGTTTCAAAAGAATATTGGGTTTATAAATACAGATTACACTTTTGTAATCCAATATTTTTCTATTTCTACGGACTCAACATACTCTTGTTTTAATACTGTAAGTTTCTGATATTGTTCTGTAGATCCATGCTTCTTCTGTGTATGTTCATTTGTCCAAATTTCCATAATACACATATCATCATCAGAATCTTTTGGAATGTAATAATCATATTTATAATTACCAGGTTCTTCTTTTGATAACTTAACAATCTCTTGTTCTTTTACTTTACTATAAAATTCATCTCGTTTTCCTTTGCTAATCTGATAACGGACATTTACCATTAATAATCGTTTCATATTTTCTAAAGCATTTTCATAGTTAGATGTTTTTATGACTGCAAAATACTTTCCGAATTCTTTTGTCCACATATCCATTTCTTCTTCAATATCATTTACTTCATTCATAATAAAGCAAACCATTTTACACATTGTTTGTGCCATACCTGGCAATAATACAGAGAAACCCCATTCTACATCTGCTTTTTCATCTTCAAAACCATTTCTAGCATCTACAATAAAATTGCTGCCCACGTTTTCTTTAAGAAGTTCCCATGCAAATGTTGTTGGTTTTCTATAATTATCTCCACAGGCAAACTTTTTCCATGTAAGTAAAACTGCTTTATCTTTTTCTATAAATTTTACATTACAAAACTCTGAATCAAATTCTTTCATCACTCTTCCTCCATTATTTGCTTTTTAAATAAATACACTATATAACATTCCACAATTTCTAAGTTTATTTATGCTATCCATAAAAATATCTTTGCAATTTTCTAAAATATTGCTTATTATCCCAATATAGATTTAATAAAATCCCTTTTTTCTTTATAATATTCCTTGCTATTTTCAGACATTTTATTATAACTTCTTTCAAGTTTACTTCTAACAAATTCCGTTCCATCATTGATATTTAATTTTCGTTGAACAAATGCTAAATAAAATAATGATGGTAATGTATCATAATGAGAAATTGCATCTGCATCTGCTACACATATTTCTTCTATAGTTGCTTTTTCTTTTACCACACTTCCACGATGATTCAATATGCATAATTTAACCAACTCAATTTTGTCTTTTGGGTAGTTATATCTTTTTAGAATTTTTTCTGCCATATCTACACCATGAATATGATGATTTTCATATAAAGCATAATCAGTAATAGACGCAATATCATGTAACCATCCTGCAATCTCACATACTTCAACATCTGCCTTATATACTTCAGCGAGTTCAACTGCATTTTTTGCAACACTTTCAATATGTTCATAACTCCCATTTCCAAAAAAATTATTTGGGCTTTCACATCTTCTTTTTATATCCTCTTTTATATTTTCAATCATGTTCACTTATATTTTCCCTCCAGTTCTTAGAGCGTTGTTTATTGCATTAGCAAATCACTATTTATTTCTGTAATTGAAGTATTATCAGTTTTAAATTTCATCATTTCATCAAAAGAAGTATTGGTTATATAGCATTGTATACTCATAATTACAGCACTATGAGTTACAACTACGACATCTTCACAATTCGCCTTAATAATCTTATGTATTGCTGGTAACACCCGCTCTAACATATCCTGATATGATTCCCCTTTAGGAGGTTTTGTATATCTTCTATTTATGTACCACTGCTCATATTCGGTTGGATATTTCTCCTTAACTTCTCCCCATGATAATCCTTCCCATTCTCCAAGATTCATTTCCTCTAGCCCTTCTATTGGTATATAATCTAAATTAGTAGCGTGGCTCAAGATTTCTGCTGTTTTAACTGCTCTTCTTTGTGGACTTGAATAGATTTTTGATAATTTATATGGTTCTTCCAATATTTTATTACTCAATTCTTTCGCCTGTTTAATACCAGTATTATTGAGTTCAATATCACAACTCCCTTGTATTTTACCTTTTAAATTCCAATCTGTTTGTCCATGTCTTATTAAAAATAATTTCATAAGGTGCCTCCTACATATAAGATTTTATAAAGATGCTAATTTTTTTAGATTGTAGTTTTCCATAAAATGATAGATTTTAAATCCTATAAAAGTACCAACTATGTTGACAAGTATTAAATCAAAACTTATTATATCTACAAGATAGATATCAATAGAATTCAATACCATTTGTACGACATATATTGCTATAGATATACCTACATTAAGAATGACACAATTAGATATACTTCTGAATTTATTCATAACAATAGGTAGCAAAAATCCTAGAGGTATAAATAACACTAAATTCTCTATGAATATTTTTATTATGGATTTAGTTGATAATATTGTTGTATTGAATGAAAGAAAACTTATATATAACAATTCTTTAAAAGATTGCTTATCCATTGGAAAAATTTTAAATGATAGAATAGTTAAAAAATAAATGAATAATATCAATTTAATTGCTTCCTCTGTTTTATCTCTACTTATATTTTTATTTATTTCTATTCCCAGAAATACAATTCTAATAAATATATATATAGGCAATAATAAGTATGGTGCAGGTCGCTTTAAGTTTAAATGATCTGGTGAATTAACAAGTAGTAGAAATACCATTAAAATTAATCCACTGAATGAAGCAATAGAGAGAGATACAAAAAAGAGAATATTATATTTTCTTTTTAATAATTGAATAGTATTAGTCATAAAATATACCTCCATACAATAATTTAAATTTATTTACATTATAATCTTGTTTTATCAGAAATAACTCTTGCATAACCAATTGTCCTTCATCCATAATAAATTCACCAACAACTAGAGCAGATATAAACTATATGTTTTATGCAAATGACATTGAATAAGTTCATATATATTGTCAAAAAACTTAAACTTAAATAAACAATTATATTGATAACATCCTTTTTCAGATAAATGCTTTCCACAACAATTTTTATTAGACTTGCAGCCATCACATTTATCTGCTAAATGACATAATTTACACACCAGACCACAATAGCCAATGCTTTTGCTTACTTCATTAATATCCATTCAAAGTCTCCTATTTATAAAATATTTCTATAATATAGAATATCGAACATATATTCTTTTGTCAAATTATTCTATTTTATAACTATGTCATACCCCTAATTACTTTTTCCTTAAAATAACATGATGAAAGGATGCTATTGATTTGTACTCTTCCAAATCACTTACCTTTAATTCTATTTCCAGCATCTGCTCCTGCCATTCTTTATCTTTTTGAATCTCTTGATTTTGCTGTAGATCCCAAAAAGTTCTAATTCCCAAGATTTTGCCTACTTCAAATTTATCTGACCATTCTAATAATTCCTTATCTTCATAGTAATTAATAATGCCAAATTTTTGTGCATGTCCATTTTTGCCTTCCAATAATTCATTTGCATGTTCAAAATTATTAAGCAGAACTACCATCTGCATGACTCTTCCAGCCCTGTTATGTTTTGAAATAGAAAGATATCCTGCTTTCTTTAATATTCTTGCAAATTCTTTCATAATTTCCTCTCGTTCATCTGCATATTCAAAAACATTATGACATAATATCACATCAAAGGATTCATCTTCAAACTTTTTGAGTTCCTTTATATCCCCTTGCATTTGCGTATAATCATTTTCTTTAAATCTATTCTCAAGCATCTTTTCATCTGGTTCAATCGCTACAACTACATTATTTATGGCAAAATGGTTAGCAGTCATACCATTTCCACTTCCAAAATCCAAAACTCTTTTATTCTGTATGTATTTTAACTGTTCCCATGTAATTTTCTTTTGTAATAACTCCCAAGGAGCAATGTCTTTAGCTTCCATTATTAATACCTCCTACGATCGAACAATATAAATATTATTATCTCATCATAATTTACAAGGTTATAGCAACTACAAAATATTAATTTTTACACCTTTTAAGAATATTATGTATTATGGATTAATTAATATCTCTTACTTTCAATAATAACATCATCTGCAATAACTCCAAATTCATGTAAAGTTAATAAGCCCTGAGAAGCTAGAGATAGAACTTGAAATTCAAATTCTCCAGTATCAGATAAATGTACTTCTTCATCAATCCATATATCGCCTACAATATCATCTACTATTTCAAGTTGAATAACATTTTTAAATATTAATGTATAGTATTCTAGTTCTATAATTAATATATCATTACTCTCTTTTTTCAATGATAATACTTTATTATCATGAAAATGATAATTTCTTAATACTTGCAGACTTAGTGGCAATTTCTGTTTTATATTTTCATATTCCGTTTTATATAGACTACATAGATTTTCCCACTCATTTGCCATCTCTTTCATTCTTTCATAAAGTTTTTGTGATACTTCTTTATCAGTAAACTCTTTTCCTTGAAGAATATCCTCTTTTACTTCTGGAATATATTTAAACAGCAATGCGTCAAGCACTTTATCATTCTCATGGCCGCCGTTATAGAACTTGTCCAACTGACTCATCCATTTTTCTTTATTATCAATCCTTAAAGGGAACCGCCCTCTTATTTGCGTTTTTTCATATATCTCTCTTGTAAAGTACATCATAACTAATATACCAGCCTCCCAATATTTATTAAACTTTAATGTAACATTAAAGTTATGTTATAATTCAACATTCATTGGACATATTGCATTTTTTATTTATTTTTCGCAAACCAATACACAATAATTTACAAGGTTGCAGTAACTATAAAATCTTAATTTTTACACCTTTTAAGGATTGTGTATTAAATATTATGCTATCATTTTAATAATAACAGGAATAATAATGACTATACCTACAACGACTGAAAATATTCCAACTATTTTATTCCCCTTACTAACTCCTTTTGAATCTGTCTGCTGTGCCATATTAATTTGACTTAATCCACCCGAAAATGTAGTAAGTCCTAAAAATATCATCATAATGTCAATATTGCCGCTAGAAAAATGCAACACTACTAAGCAAATAGTTATAACAGCAAATATAATTACCAATATGGAGCATATTTTTTGATAAATTTTCATGATAACACCTCTCTCTTTCAATTTATAAATTATTAAGTATTTTAATTAAACTTCTTATTTTTTATCAAGTCATATATCAAATTGATTATTTTTTCTATCCCATATTTTATTAAACCAAAAATAAAACCATAAAATAGAAATGTTAATAAATGTGCTAAATATATATTTATAGTTGCAGAAGGGTGACCTAAATAATGCCTCATAACAATGCCACTTAACAACCAAGTTCTGAAAGGCTCACTGTATATAATTTCGCATAGAATAGGGTTTAATCCAATTAGAATGATACCTTTGTCATCATGACCAGTGTAATTCATAGCAATAATTAATAAACTTATTATTCCAAACCCAAATATAAAAGCACCTAATGTTTTTTTCATATACTATCCCTCACAATACTTATTTCCATTAATAATTGTTACAAATTAATTTACGATTGTTTATTAAATTATTACTTTTAAAATGCCTATGGTTAAAAATAATATTACTGATACTGTTACCATAATTATTATTCCGATCATATCCGAATTACTACCAAATGGCTTCCATTGATTTTTTTTATGACTTACTGAAATGAACCATCTGAGAACTAAAATGGGTACTAAATATAATAAAAAATTTAATACAGCACTCCCAATTTCTTTAATTATATATTGTTGATACATAATCACAACGCTTGATATTATCCAAAATCCTATACCAACTATTATCTTATGTACTATAAATTCTACTTTGTCAGAAACAGTTTTATTCATTTCATCCCCTCTTCTTTAATTAATTGATAAATTTACATTTGTGTATAATTAAGAATTGCCATAAATAGATTTTTAAATCACTTAATATCCACAAAATATATTGCTATTATAACATATTATGTAAAAATATAGCATTCATTTTCAAAAGAACTCTTTTTATTTATCAGAATTTTTTCATATTATATTTATATAAGTTTGTCATGATTTTGACACAGAAACATACTATAATAAATATATAAATTGATAATAATTCTTTTCATAAATATTTACCCCATAAATATAGAGCAAAGAGTAACATGCATATTACCCCTTATGCATGTTACTCTTTATTGTTTTATCTACTTCGAATTTCTGTATAAAGTTATTTTTAATACTGCTGTCATTTCTTCTATTTCTTTCAAAGTGTATTGCTTACTGTTGATATATTTTTTATATAAATTAATTTTATATATAGAAGCCTGGTATAATATGTATATTAAATAATACATAAAAATAATTAATGGTGAACATAATTTAGATAATAAAGTATAAAAGGATTTAATAAATGAGAAAATATTATAATTACAATTTTTTTACTAGGAGGTAAGATTAATGATAATTGTTACTACTGAAAATATTATTGGTTACAAAATAAAAGAAGTAAAAGGGGAAGTTTTTGGATTGGTCGTAAGGAGTAGAGGTTTTGGTGGTACCGTGATGGCTGGTCTAAGAAGTTTGGTGGGTGGAGAAATCCACGAATATACATCTTTGCTTGAAGATACACGTAAACAGGCAATTGACCGTTTAGTTAAGAATGCTACTGCCATGGGAGCCAATGCAATTGTAATGATGAGGTTTGATTCGAGTGAAATTGGTCAGACAATGAGTGAAGTGGTGGCTTATGGTACTGCCATAGTAGTTGAAAAGGAATAAAGATATGAAAATAACACTTAACTTTTATTTTATTTTTCAAATATGTATGGTTATTTTAGTAGTGGTAACTTATGTGTTTTTCGATAAGCGATATCACAAAAATCATGGTTCAGACATTCCAGATGGATTTGAAAAAACAGAAGAAATATCCATTGACCCTACCGATGGAAGAAGATTACGAGTTTACTATAATAAAAGAACTGGTGAAAGGTTTTATTTCGAAGAAAAAAAGTAACACATAGATATTATGATATATGTGAGCTTTACTTCCTTTTATAAGACCTTTCCCATTTTTATCTACATATTTAGTATCACCTACATTATTATCGGCAACTGAATTACTATTTGTATTTGATTCACTATAATTTACAAGGTTGTAGTAACTATAAAATTTTAATTGTTTCACCTTTATCTACTGTTGTGGCACAACTATAGAACATCCGAATTGCTTTAACTCAATATTATATTCAATTTACGGTGTTAGTTTTTTGAGCAACAATAACAAATCTATGCTCTTTACTTTCAACAAATCCTTGTTGTTTAATCCGCCAACTTGCTGTGTAATAAATAAACCATTTGGCTTTAATAATCGATAAACTTCATTCATATCAAAGGCTTCATGCCTATTTATTATAATGTCAAACATATTGTCTTCAAATGGTAGGTAATTATCATTAAAAACTTGTCTAACATCGATGCCAAGTGGTATTAGTGTTTTCTTGCATAGTTCAAAGTTAGGCTGATACGCTTCTGTAGCAAAAGTATTACAATAAGGGTGATTTAGTGTCAATAAATATTCACCACCCCCTGTTCCCATATCCAAAAATATAGAATTCTTATTTAGATGTTGTCGAACTATCTTATCATAATTCCAAGGTAACGGTTCATCAGATTTCCTGTTATTAATGTATGAAAAATCCCAACCTTGAAAACTCTTTTTTTCTTCCGACAACCAATATTCCTTTAATTTTATATATTCCATAATATAAACTCCTTTTCATAATTAATTTTGATGAAAAGCAGTGCATTTAACTGATAACAAATTACTCTATCTCGGTGCAATCTGCTATCAGATTATATTAACTGCACAGAGTAATTAATTCGATTTATTCTTCTCATAGAATTCACTTCCTTACATACATGGTTATTGAATATTTTTGCAATAATTTACATTTGTGAATAATTAAGCATTGCCATAAATAGATTTTTAAATCACTTAATATTCACAAACATATTGCTATTATAACATATTATGTAAAAATAGATTTCAATGCAAGCACAAACTGAAACAGTTATTCGTTAATTTTTTGTTTAAATATTTACCATAACCATTAAAATATGATAATATTGGTAACATATTAATAAAATCATATATGATTGTGCATTATAATTTTTAAATTAGGAGGACTAACTAATGAAAACAAAAGCATTGAAATCAGCATTTCCACATACCATTCCTATTTTTATGGGATATATATTTATGGGAATGGTGTTTGGGATACTTCTAAGAAGTAAGGGATATAATTTTTGGTGGGCAA
>Ga0302173_10000519_pt1 | contig 20874 bp, 14 predicted proteins | sample I_Fen_N3_1_FD_198785 | JGI IMG/M metagenome (GOLD analysis project Ga0302173, IMG submission 198785) | Peat permafrost microbial communities from Stordalen Mire near Abisko, Sweden - I_Fen_N3_1 | ecosystem: Environmental > Terrestrial > Soil > Wetlands > Permafrost | place: Sweden: Abisko... | reverse complement strand
ATATAAAGATGAATGGTGTATGCATGCATCACGATGCAGGTTGTCTTGGTTCGGCAGTTCCGGAACAGGCATGGGTAAGAAGGCTGAAATTACTTAAAGAAATGGGTTGCAACGCAATAAGGACATCACATAACCCTCCGGCTCCGGAATTCCTTGATCTGTGCGATAAAATGGGATTTCTGGTAATGGATGAAATATTTGATGAATGGATCGAGAAAAAAGGTCAGGTTGGATTCAGTTATCATATCTATTTTGAAGAATGGTGGAAAACTGATCTGCTTTCAATGATCTATCGCGATCGTAACCATCCCTCAGTTGTGATATGGAGCGCCGGGAATGAAGTTCCTGATCAGGTAGTTGAAAATGGGAGCGAGGTAATGCGGAAACTTGTCGAGACTTTTCATAAGGAAGATCCGACGAGACCTGTAACACAAGCCAATGATAGAATTGCTGCAGGTGACGGCCCTGCAAAGCTTCCCTTTCTTGAATTGCAGGATATTGTGGGATACAATTATGTAGACCGGTGGAATGAACGCAGGGAACTATATTACAGTGTTGACAAGCATGATCATCCTGATTGGAAAATGATAGGAACTGAAAATGTGTCTGTTGGCGGTCTGCGTGGGCAATACTCAATTGCTACTGATTTGTCAGACAAAAGGCCCGGCCGCTCAAGGGATTACAGGTTAGCTATGATTGAAGCAGAACAATTATGGAAATTCACATCGGTGCATGACTATGTAATAGGCGATTTTATGTGGACCGGAATTGATTACCTTGGTGAGGCAGGATGGCCTTCAAAGAGCTCAAGTTCAGGTGTTATTGATCTTTGCGGTTTTCCAAAAGACGGGTATTATTTTTATCAGAGTCAGTGGACACAAAAGCCCATGGTTCATCTCTTCCCTCATTGGAACTGGACCGGTCATGAAGGACAGGTAATTACTGTAATAGCATATACAAACTGCGATACCGCTGAACTTTTCCTTAATGGGAAATCATTTGGATCAAAATCATATGTTTTTCCACAACAAGGTCATTCGAAATCGTGGAATGGTTATGTCAGGCCATACATTGCTCCTTCAACATCTGATCTGCATCTCTCGTGGGATGTTCCTTATGAGCCGGGAATCCTGAAAGTCGTAGGAAAAAAGGACGGGAAAATTATTTCTGGAGAAGTGCGAACCACCTCAAAACCTTCATCAATACGCCTATCTGTGGATAGAACTGAAATAAATGCAAATGCAAGGGATATCGCAAATATCAAAGCTGAAATTGTCGATGAAAATGGATTGATTGTTCCTGACGCAAGTAATCTGATAGAATTTAAAGTTGAAGGCGAGGGAGTTCTGATCGGGACTGATAATGGAAACCCCCTGGACAAGACCAATATGAAAAGTAAACAACGCAGTGCATATAACGGACTTGCTCTCGCTGTGATTCAATCAACGGGGAAAGCCGGGAATATAAAAATTACAGCGGCTTCATCAGGTCTTAAAGAAGCGGATATTCATGTAGTTTCAAATATATGGTAATCTATAAGTAATAATTAATACTCTGTTAAAAATGGGAAAATTGACAGTTTTATTAAGAGTGCTGGTCATTTCAGGTTTAGTTTTTTTGCTTGACGCGGAAATTTGTTGGTGTCAAACCAACCAGGAAAGTATGCCGCAGATAATTGAAAAAGATGGTCGTCATGCGCTTCTCGTAGATGGCCAACCCTTTTTTATGCTTGGCGGTCAGGCACATAATTCAAGCGCATGGCCAGGCATGATGCCTCAGGTATGGTATGCAGTGAAAACAATAAATGCCAATACTCTGGAAATTCCGATATATTGGGAGCAAATTGAGCCCCAACAGGGTAAGTTCGATTTTTCTCTTGTTGACACACTCCTTAAACAGGGACGTGAACACAATGTGCGTCTGGTACTATTATGGTTTGCCACGTGGAAGAACGGGAGTAGTCACTATATGCCTGAATGGATGAAGCACGACCCAGTGAAATATCCGGTTATCAAAGGCAGGAATGGACAGCCGGTCGATTCTCCTTCTCCTCACACACAGGCCGGTATGGAAGCCGATGCTAAGGCATTTGCTGCAGTAATGGGACATCTGAAGAATGCCGACCCACAGCACACAGTGATAATGGTTCAGGTTGAAAATGAGCCTGGTGCATGGGGAAGTGTAAGGGATTATTCATCATCTGCACAGAAACTATTTGAAGGACAGGTACCTGCTGAATTGTTGAAACCAGCTGTTCTCAAAGCGCTTAATAAACCAGTAGTATCAAAAGGAACATGGCAGGAGGTGTTCGGTGAGGATGCAGATGAATATTTCCATGCCTGGTCAGTTGCACATTATATTGGTTACGTTGCAGCAGCAGGGAAAGCCGTATATCCTTTACCCTTATATGTAAATGCTGCTCTGCGCGATCCTCTGACCAATCCCAAAGCTTCAACATATGAGAGTGGAAGCGCAACCGATAATGTTATTCCGATCTGGAAGGCTGCGGCCCCTGCCATAGATCTTCTCGCACCCGATATTTATCTTTCCGGTAGTGCAACAATATTAAAAGTGATAGAGCTATATAATCGTCCTGACAATACATTGTTCGTACCCGAAACAGGTTCCAATGCTGAATATGCAAAATTTCTATATACCGTTCTTGCGCAAGGAGGTATAGGTTTTTCTCCATTTGGCATTGACGATAACGGACAGCGTGCAACAGAGGAAGAAACGGCAGCCCGTCTCGGACCGTTGGCTCAGGAGTACGCAATGGCAGGACCGATGATGAGGGAACTTGCGAAATGGAGTTTTGAAGGAAAGATCAAGTCAGTGGTAGAGCGCGAGGACCATGCAGAACAGACTATTGACCTGGGTTCATGGCAAGCTATTGTAAGTTTCGGTGCATCCGGACGGAGAACTGTACAAACCAATGAACATCCGATTGGCAAAGCTTTGGTGGTACAACTCGGTGAGAACGAATTTGTGCTGATTGGCTCACTTTGTCATTTCACGTTTAAACCTTTTGGTGCCAATGCAGGAAAAGCATGGCAATATCTAAAGGTGGAAGAAGGCAGTTACGAAAAGGGATCATTTAAGCTGTTACGTATCCGAAATGGTGATGAGACAGATTGGGGAGGACCTCGTATTGGCGCTGTACCGGCAGTGCTCCATACAACACTGGTTACCCGCTGAAAAGAGATAAATACATTATTCTGATATTAAGATAAGGATATTATGAAAAACAAAGAATATACTTATAGTAAATTATTAGCAATCATATTATTGATGTCATTATTCAGTATTGATTGTTCCAGTCAAACTGCTGTTCCAATTCCTTCTTTGAAAGCACAAGGTATAGCCAGACAATTTATTGTTGATGGTAAACCATTTATTGCCCTTTGCGGTGAACTGACTAATAATGCTGCCACCAGCCTTGAATATTTGAAACCAATCTGGCCGGCATTAACCAAAAGCAACCTTAATTCGGTAATAGCGGGGGTTTCCTGGGCCATGATTGAACCGGTGGAGGGAAAATTTAATTTTGATATAGTTGGTGCTGTCATTAACGATGCCAGAAAGAATAATCTGAAACTCATTTTTATATGGTTTGCAAGTTGGAAAAACGGGATGTCAAGTTATGTTCCTGATTGGGTAAAAAAGGATTATGAACGTTTCCCCCGCGTTAAAATAAATGAAACTGAAACCATCGAACTACTAACCCCACTAAGTGAAGAAAACCGAAATGCAGATGCACATGCTTTTGCTGCCCTGATGAAATACATAAAGGAAGTTGATAGCCAGCGAACAGTCATTATGATCCAGGTTGAAAATGAAGTGGGTGTATTGCGCGACTCCCGTGACAGATCTTCTCTTGCCAATAAAGCATACAAAGGATCTGTCCCACAGGAATTAATGAGCTATATTGAAAAAAACAAAGACAACCTTGTTCCTGAACTGAAAGAAGCATGGAAAGCCAATGGATCTAAGGTGTCTGGAACCTGGGAAGAAATATTTGGACCAGGAAAGCCTAAAGAACTTGTAATGCCGGTCAGGAATCTCGTTCCCCCTATGACGCAGAAAGAACAGGATGAAGCGTTGGTGACATATCCATTTTATTCCGACGAAGTTTTTATGGCATGGTATTATGCAAAATATATTAATTATGTTGTAGAAGCTGGAAAAGCTGAATACCCGATACCAATGTTTGTAAATGCATGGCTGAAACAACGGGAACATTCATGGCCAGGAACCTATCCAAGCGGCGGGTGTCTTCCTCAGGTCTTCGATATTTATCATGCCGGAGGCCCGTCAATTGATATGCTTTGCCCAGATCTTTATCGCCCTGATTTTGCGTATATGGCTGAACAATTTACCCGTTCAGGTAACCCGTTGTTTATTCCTGAAACAGGCAGCGGAGCTCAGGGAGCAGCCAATGTCATTTATGCTGTCGGAAAGTATAATGCATTAGGATTTTCGCCCTTTGGTATTGAACGACGTATTCTTGCAGGAGATGAACTGTCGCAGAGTTATAATATGATATCTCAGCTTATTCCGTTAATTGGCGAGCATCAGGGGTTGAATTCGATGGGTGCGGTTTTATTAACAAAGGATAACCCCTCAGAAAATATTGAATTCGGGGATCAAATTTTCCATGCTGATCTCAGGTTCGATCCAAATAATTTAAACAGCAAAAGTGCAGAACTTGGTGCAGCAATATTCATAATGACAGCTCCAAATGAGTTTTATATCGGAGGAACTGGTATGTCAATTACTTTTTCACAACAAAATAGTGAATTTAAAACCGGACTGGCAACGGTTGAAGAAGGTACATTTTTGAATGACAAATGGATACCTGGGCGCAGACTGGCAGGTGATGATACCGCTCAGGGTAACAACCTCAGGCTGGGAAGTGGTTACAACATCCTGAGAGTTACTTTATACAGTTATAAATGATTTGAGATTTCTAGTGATAATTAAAACATACCAAAAATTCCAAATAAAATGAAAAACAGATTTACCGGATCGATCATTGTGCTTTTAATGAGTGTGACAATTCTTTCAGCACAGATGAATAAAAGCTTTGAAATAAAGTCGTTTGATGGTAACATTTCTTTGAATGTAGAAGTTGGAGCTAAACTGCAATGGTCTGTTCAATCTGCAGGGCAACAGATTATTGCACCTTCACCAATTTCACTTCAACTGGAAAGTGGTGAAATCCTTGGTAATAATGTAAAAATTTTATCATCAAAAACTGAAAAAACAGATAATATAATTGCAGCGGTTAATTATAAAAAATCCAAAATTACGGATCAGTATAATCAGCTTACACTCAATCTTAAAGGTGATTTTGGGATAATTTTCAGGATATATAATGAAGGAGTTGCCTACCGGTTTTTTACTACGAGAAAAGGAGAACTTTTAGTTAAAAATGAAGAAGTCAATTTTAATTTTATTTCCGATTATAAATCGTTTGTTCCATATATGTGGGATTACCGTGATGGAAAAATTTTCAATTCTTCTTTTGAAGCTCTTTATAAAGAGATAAATATTTCAAAATTTGCCAGTGATTCTCTTGCATTTCTTCCTGTGTTAGTTGATGTGGGAAATAATAAGAAAGTAGTTATTCTGGAAGCTGATCTTGAAGAATATCCTGGAATGTATCTGAATATTAATCAGACACATAAGGGTTTTATGGGTGTATATGCACCCTATCCGCTGGAGGCAAAGCTGAACGGATATGGCGGAATCAATTATATCCCAACAAAAAGAGCAGACTATATTGCCAAAGTCAATGGTACACGTGATTTTCCATGGAGAATTATAGTTATCAGCAATAACGACAAAGAGTTGCTGAATAATGATATGGTTCAGAAGCTGGCTTCTGCATCAAGAATAACTGATAACTCCTGGATACAGCCCGGCCAGGTTGCCTGGGACTGGTGGAATGACAGGAATATCTCTCATGTTGATTTTAAAGCTGGGATGAACACTCCGACCTATAAATACTACATAGATTTTGCTTCAGCAAATAAAATAAAATATATAATTATTGACGGTGGCTGGTCTGAAGGTTTGGATCTTACCAAAATAATTGCAGATATCAATCTTCAGGAAATAATTGACTATGGCCGGCAGAAAGGAGTAGGAGTGATCCTTTGGGCTTCATGGTATGCCGTCACTCAGCAGATGGATAAAGTTTTTCCTTATTATTCAGCGATGGGAGTGAAAGGATTCAAGATTGATTTTGTTGACCGTGACGATCAGTTGGCCGTTGCTTCATTATATGAGATTGCTAAAAAAGCGGCTGATTATCATTTACTTGTTGATTACCATGGAGTATTTAAACCGACAGGTTTACAGAAAACCTATCCAAATGTAATCGGCTTTGAAGGGGTAAAAGGATTGGAAAATTATAAATGGGCTATCGAGGACCAGCCCCGCTATGTAGTTTCTATTCCGTTTATACGCATGATGGCCGGTCCAATGGACTATACGCCCGGGGCGATGAGAAATTCCAATAAATCAAACTACAGGCCAATAAACTCTAATCCAATGAGCCAGGGTACACGCTGCCAGCAGCTAGCTATGTATGTTGTTTTTGAAGCGCCACTTCAAATGCTGTCAGACAATCCCACAATCTATATGAGAGAACAGGAATGCACCGATTTTATTACCAGTGTTCCTGTTACATTCGACGAAACCATACCACTCGAGGGAAAGGTAGGAGAGTACGTTGCCCTTGCGCGCAAAAATGGAGATACCTGGTATGCAGGAGCCATGAGTAATTGGACTGCCAGGGATCTGACACTCGACTTTTCATTCCTTGGCAATGGAGATTTTCAGGCAGTCATCTTTCAGGATGGTATCAATGCGGACCGAGATGCCACAGATTATAAAAAGGAGATTATAAAAATTTCGCGTGACACTAAACTGAAAATACATCTTGCTCCTGGCGGAGGCTGGGCCGCCAGAATAGAAAAAATTATTTGAGACCAAAAATAATATCATCGATAAATGAGAGAAAGTTGAACATATATGAGATTCATGCAAGCTTATTTACCGATGCAGGTCTGAGAATTCAGGATAATAAGGCAAGTATCCAGAAAATTACACTTTACAATTATAAATAGTTTTAAATAGCACAAAATAAGGTAATGATATGATATATAATCTTTGGTATGTTATCCTTGAATCGAAGGAATTAAAAAAACAAACACCGCTCAGGATTACGCGATTAAGTGCAAATATGGTCTTGTGGCGTGATGAGAAAAATGAAGCAGCATGCATAGCTGATGAATGTTGTCATCGCGGAGCATCACTTTCCTGTGGAAAGATAGTGAAGGGTAATCTTGAATGTCCATTCCATGGATTTATTTATGATAAATCGGGGAATGTTCAGGTTATTCCTGCAAATGGAAAGAACCGGCCGGTACCTGAATCAATGAAAGTGCCTGCTTATAAAACTTTTGAAGCTTTTGGGCTTATATGGTTATGGTGGGGAGAAAATGACAAAATAAAAGGAGATCCGTTTTTCTTTAAAGAACTTGAACATTTTTCATATTCAGGGTTGAAAGATCATTGGAATGTTCACTATTCAAGGGCAATAGAAAACCAGCTTGATGTTGTTCATTTACCGTTTGTTCATAAAACAACAATAGGTCGCGGCAATAAGACATTGGTTAACGGGCCGGTAGTTATTAGGGACAAAGAACTACTTACATTCTATGTTAACAATGTCGAAGATGATGGGAAAACTGTTCCATTGAAGCCTGATGAAATTGCAGATTATGAAAAGCTTTTTCATCTTCAGTTCCATTATCCGAATATATGGCAGAATTATATAAGCGACAAGATCCGTGCATTCGCTGCTTTTGTGCCTGTTGACGAAGAAAACAGTATAATTTACATACGCTATTACCAGAATCTGATAAGAATTCCACTTCTGAAAGAATTTTTCAATTATATTGGTAAAATATCGAGTTTAATCATCTTACGTCAAGATAAAAGAATTGTGATAACCCAGTTGCCTAAGAAAAGCACGCTAAAAATGGATGAGCGGCTTATTATGGGTGATAAACCGATAATTGAATACAGAAAGCACAGGCAGGAACTAATCGATGGTAACTATTAGAATCCACTTAAATCTGAATTATGAAAATTCAACTTAATTTAATCAGGACTTTAACATCACTTATTCTTGTCGGGATTGTTTCCTCAGATTACGTTTCTGGGCAGGGCCCCCGACGAGCAAATACTGATAATATTAAAAGGAAATGGCTGGATGTTGCCTATGCAACTAAATCCCAGGCTCAGAAACTTGATATCTATATTCCTGATGAAGGTGAGGGTCCATTTCCAGTTATTCTTTCGATTCATGGTGGCGCTTTTAAATCGGGAGATAAAGGTGACGGGCAGGTGATCCCAATGCTTGAAGGGATTAAACGCGGATATGCAGTAGTTTCGATTAATTACCGGTTAAGTGGTGAAGCAATTTTCCCGGCACAGATATATGATGTTAAAGCGGCTGTGCGATGGATAAGAGCTAACGCTAAGCAATTTAAACTGAATCCTGAAAAAATTGCAGCATGGGGTGGATCAGCAGGAGGACATCTCGCTTCAATGGTAGGAACATCAGGCAACGTAAAGGAGCTTGAAGATTTATCACAGGGTAACCCGAATCAGTCAAGCAGGGTTCAGGCTGTTGTTGACTGGTTCGGTCCAACCGATTTCCTGAAAATGGATGCGCAGTTAAAGGAAAGCAAAGTGAGTAATCCACAAATACATTCTATACCTGACTCACCTGAATCGGAACTTATTGGTAAAAACCTGGTTGATGCTCCGGAACTTGTAAAGGCAGCGAATCCTGAAACATATATAACTAAAGACGATCCTCCGTTTTTTATTCAGCACGGGTTAATAGACCACCTGGTACCATATCAGCAATCAGTTAATCTCGCAAATAAGCTGGAACAGGTAATTGGGAAAGAAAAAGTGATAATTGAACTTCTTCCTGGAACAGACCATGGAGGACCAAATTACGAGACTGAACAAAATATAAACAAAGTTTTTGCATTTCTCAATAAAACAATATAAATGTCTTCAAGTTATGGGAACAAATTATTCAAGAAGAAAATTTATTAAACGTACCTTGGTTGCAGGTGCTGCAATTGCAGGTACCGGGATGTCATTTTCTCAAAATGCGGTTCCGGGGAAACCCGGAATAAGAGTTGATAAAAAGTACGATCCTAAAGGGCTGCCTACTGCGGTTCTTGGTAAAACCGGGATTGTAATACCAAGAATTGCCATCGGCCTTGGCAGCCGGTTCTGTAATATTCCAACTTTGGATGAGGCAATAGAAATGTTGCATTTTGCTCTGGATAATGGTCTTTACTACTGGGATACGGCTCACGACTATGTTAATGCAACCAATGGCACTGTTAGCGAAGAACGTCTGGGGCATATTTTAAAAGACAGGCGTAAGGAGATTTTCCTGTCTACTAAAATCTCAGCGCGCGATCCTGAAAAAGCCAGGGGCCAGATTGAAGAAAGTCTTAAAAGACTTCAGACTGATCATGTGGATATGTTAAAGATACATTCTGTTGAATCAACAGACGATGTTAATAATATTAGCAGGAGTGGAGGAGTGCTTGACCTGTTCTCAAAGATGAAAGAAGAGGGTATTACGCGTTTTATTGGTTTCTCGGGACATGGAAATGCCAGTGCACTTAGGTCCATGATTGATACCGACCGGTTTGACAGTATGCTATTTGCTATGAATCATTATGGCGATAATAAAGAAAACAGACAGGGTACTCTAATTCCTTCTGCAAAAGCAAAGGGGATGGGAGTAATGCTGATGAAAACCGTAAGACCAAAAGAAACTATTCAGGGCATTGAAATAAAAGAACTGGTACGGTTTGCTTTGTCACTCGATGGTCCAGACGGTATTGCAGTAGGAATGGACAGTAAAAAAGTCGTGGAATCAAATTTGGATCTGCTGAGAAATTTCAAACCGATGAATAGTGAAGAGAAAGTTAAATATGCAAATATATTATCGCCATATTTCAGACACGAAAATCTTGAATGGATGAGATTTGGCTATCATGATGGATATTGGGGATAATATTCTCATTTTTCTCATTACATTTATATCTTTCTTATAACGTTAAAATCAAACTTAAAAACTTCAAAATTATGACAGTAATAATCGTAGGAATAATAATTTTAATTATCGGGTTTGTCGCTGCTAAAGCGGACGAACCAATGTTGCGCAAATACAGGTCGATGATTAAAACTGCCGGCGTAATCGTAGTTCTTATTGGAATGTCTATTGCATGTGTGGTTCAGGTTGAGCCCGGAATGGTGGGCGTGCAGAAGCTGTTTGGGAAAGTGAACAACAATATTCTTGAAAGCGGACTAAATCTTGTTAATCCTTTGGTCCAGGTTGTTATGTTTGATATCAGAACAGAAAATTATACCATGTCGGGGGTACAGGATGAGGGTGCGAAACAGGGTGATGATGCGATACGTGTTCTTACGGCAGATGGACTTGAAGTAGTTGTTGACCTTACTGTTTTATACAAAGTTGTTCCTACAGAAGCACCCCGTATCCTTAAAGAGGTTGGTATTGATTACCGTAATGTTCTTGTCCGTCCTATCTGCCGGACAAAGATCAGAGACAATGCTGTTTATTATGATGCTGTAGCACTTTACTCAACAAAAAGAGATGAATTTCAGTCAAAGATCTTTTCGAGCATTGAAGCAAATTTCAAAGATAGGGGATTATTACTGGAACAACTTTTAGTAAGGAATATTACTCTGCCTGCGTCAGTGAAAGCCTCTATTGAATCAAAAATAAATGCCGAACAGGATGCTCAGAAGATGCAATTTGTTCTGCAAAAAGAGACACAGGAAGCTCAAAGAAAAAGAGTTGAGGCACAGGGTATTGCCGATTATCAGAAAATATTAAGCACAGGGCTTAGCGATAAACTGTTGCAGTATGAAATGATAAAAGCCATTACTAATTCACCTAATGCCAAGTTGATCTTCATGACTAACGGGAAAAATCTTCCGATGCTGGTTGATAGTAAATAACTTATAAATCATAAAAGACCTGCAGAAATAATCCTTTTTAACCACAAAGGTCACAAAGGGTTTACACAAAGGTCACAAAGAGTTAAATTAAAAGATTTTGACTTTGCGTACTTTGCGCCTTCTTTGTGTCCTTCGTGGTTAATGGTTTTATTTATTTCAGGTCAATTACTAATTTATTATCTGCCGGAGGTAAATCTGTATACAGACCATATATTATATTAGCCAGATCAGGCGAAATTTCTGATATTGCCTGTATGCGGGCACCTGTTTCGGCTGAAATAGTTTCGTCTCCCCCGAAATGAGCCAGCATACCATCGGCAAATACCGGTGCGATCTGGGGAGCAATATCTTCAGGAACATTATACGGGGGATTCATTAACATGTATTTTGCCTGAAATTCAAATCCCTTAAGTGAAAAGTCCTTTTCATAATCGTGGAACGAAATACCATTTAGTCCCGGGTATATTATTCGTTCAATATGTTCAGTATTAATATACAGTTTGTTATTGGTGAGGTTTATGATCCTGAAAGGAGAATCATAAATCACCGGAGAACCTGTTTCAACATCAACAAGTGATAATTTCCCCAGTGTACGCATGGTTGCATCATTTGCATGAAAGTGACCTGTAAATATTACTTTTAATCCTGCCTGCATAAGCTCATCGGCTTTGGCCCCCCAGTTATCAACCAGATAATCGGGGAATATTGCAGATTCGCCCATGAAATGCTCAACGATCCCATGGTGCATCATACCAATTATGGTTTTCCCTTTAGCTTTGGCATCGGCCAGCTGTTTCTTTGCCCACGCCATAGTGGCGTCTTTAATATTACCTGCCACTACACAGTATACCGGTGAATTATTATAGTATTCATTTGCATCGAGAGCAAGAATACGCAAGTCTTTAACAGGTTCAGAAACATAGCTTAATGAGTTAGGGTCCCGGGCAATAGCAGTCTTATAACCATAATCAGCATACAGCAATTTAAAATTGTCGGGTGTAATGGTTGCAACAGAAGTAGCATTATCGCCGTTAAATAATTTCGCATCCGGGTTATTAATGTCGTGATTCCCTGGCACTACCAGTACTTTAATATGGTTTAAAGCCAGTATCTGAAGCTGTTTTAATAATGATTTGTGGCTGATTAGCTCACCATCTTTGGTAAGATCGCCCGAAATTAATACCAGATCGGGTTTTTCAATAACTAACTTGTGGAGGATTTGTTGAAGTATAGCTCCGCTTTCAGCAAGCAATTTAGGATCCTGCAAAAGATACATCTGAAATGCGCTACCATCTTTTTTAAGTAATGACGGGTCCATGTAGTGCAAATCGGATAAAACTGCAATTTTCACGGTTTTGGAATTAAAACAGAAGTTGTCATTTTCGCTTTTTACAACTGGCTGCATTCTTAATTCCTGGTCTTCTTTGTTACAGGCGACCAATACAAATAAGAAAAGAATTGGAACGATAATCCTGAAATTTTTCATAATGTTGTGGTTTTTAGTTAGAAATAAAAGGAATGATTAGTTAAATAATAGAATATAAGGCTAATAAGTCTAATGGATTTTCAGTTCAACATTGGCACATTCGTTTTCAACCTGCCATGGATTCTCTGAAAAATATCTCTGATATCAGGACCTGTTATGGTCAGCCCATGGTTTTTCAATCCTACCTCTGTTCTCTCAGGAGAGGAGGTCTTTTTCAGCAATTCAACAACATTTTCAGCCAGCTCACTTGTACCACAGGGAAAGCTTTGAGCAGTACATAAAACATCATCAATCCAGGCATGTACATGAACTATTGCGCCAGTTTCGGGAAATTCCCTGTAAATCAAATAATGTTCAATGGCATCAACTGAAACTCTGACTCTTGGATCATATTCACATGGTACGGAAACTATCATTTCTCCGCTTTCTCTGTCATATCCTTTTACAAGAAGAATGTCTTTTCCCGGACCTTTCAGGTTTGATTTGTCAACTCCGCGGGCAGTCATCCAGTAGGAAGTTCCTCCAATATTATGATTTACATTCCTGATACTTAAATTCCCGTAGCTAAGTCCTTTTATCTGGTAGAGCCTGTATAGCTGATCGATAAGATCCTTATCAAGGAATTCTATTAAAGGAAAAGGAGCAGGCAAAACCCCAAGTTTGTGCAGCTCTTTACCAAAAATCTTTAAATCCTCGACTTCAGGTATTATTTCATTTTCTTCAAGAGCAAGATCATCAGATAGCTTATTTCTTAGCACAAAATGCGAACTGATAACTGGATACATGTATTTATAAATATTTTCCGGATTATAACTGAATTTTGTAAAACCGACTTCAGGTGTAATACTGTAAGCTTTGGGATGTTCTTTTCCATCTGTTATTGAGATGCAAAACAGCATATTGGATATGCTTTTTACCAAAGCCACGTAACATGAAGCTTTTAGATCAGGAATGGGTTCTTTGATCAAAGTAATGGAAACAACCATTTCTTCCTGGCTTTTTCTCCTGAATGCTTTAGGCGATTCAAGGTCAATAATATTCAGGACAAAGTTTGAATTCACATCTGTTGGCACCAGCTCATTTCCTTTTTTTTCTATTTCTCCCGTCAAAATTTCGCAAAGGTTCAATAGATCAGTGCAATGAGATACTTTATTTACTTTAAATTTCATAGCTTAATTAATTGATTTGACTTTAACGTTAAAGCGTATCGAGAGAGATCATATCATCAAATGACTCTCTTCTTCTGAGAAGACTATGCCGGCAGTTCATTACTGAAACTATTGCTGGCCGTGGAAATCCAAAAGAGGATTCCCACGAAGTAAAATAAGCTCCGCTGTCGAGGATCGCTAAAACCTCACCTGCATTTACTTTTGGCATGAGTTTATTCCTGTATACCACATCAGCAGAAAAGCAACCTGGTCCGGTAATAGTTACTTTTTCAGAAGCTTTCCTCCTTATATCATTGCATAAAATAACTTCATGATGCTCATAATATGTAGGCATGGTTAATGTTCCTATTCCGGCATCCGCGATCAGCCATTTTTTTACTCCTTTCCGCTCTTTGACCTGATGTATCTTTATCAGCAGCAGCTGATTCGGACCAGTAATACACCTTCCGGGTTCAAAAATAAGTTCGGGGATTTTTCTGTTACGGAATAATGAGAGGACACCTTTAGTTATTGAGTTGGCATAATTAGAAAAGGATAATTTCTTATTCGGAAAACTTCCTGAATGAAGAAGATCAAATGCCTGGTACATTAATAATTCCATGGTATTCATTTCACGCGAATTTGGTACTCCAAATCCCCCTCCGACATCCATTACATCGACTTTGAAACCCGATCTTTCAGCATCATTCAGGATGTTTTTCAGACCTGTAAGCGCCTTCCTGAAATCTGCAGGATCCTGGATACCTGAACCGATGTGGAAATGAAATCCTCTGAACATGATCTGCTTCATCCCTCTGATTCTTTCAAGTGCAGTCATAACCTCTCCACCTTTCAGATCCATACCGAAAGGAGAACCGGAACGGCTGCCTGCAGCACTTCCATTGTTCATCCCGGATGGAACAAAATCGGGATTTATCCTAAGCAGAACTTCAGTGCTCTTGCTTAATTCATTACAGATAGAATTGATTTTTTCGAGCTCAAAAAGTGAATCCACATTTATAAACCTCACTTTATTTTCGAGACACGCAGTTATTAGTCTTTCAGTCTTGAATGGTCCGTTAACAATGATATCATCACCAGAATATCCAAGCTTAAGGGCCAGTGATAATTCATATTCGCTCATTACTTCAGCTTTGATCCCCTCTTCCTTTATGATTTTAATTATTCCCGGAACCGGGTTACATTTAAATGCGTAATGAGCAGATATCTTACCGGGATATTTTGATTTTATCGTCTCCAGAAATGAATAAGCTGTTGTTCTTAGTCGTGCTTCATTTACAACATGAAGTGGCGTTCCGTAAATATTTGCCAGATCAATGGTATTGCACCCTCCGGTGATGAGTTCTCCACTGTTCGTGGCATCAAGGCACCATCCTTTAATCAACTCGCTTAATATCATTTTGTTATGTAACATGGTCCAGGATTAAAGTTGTTTTGAATAAATCGCAAAATGTTTTCTAGGTTTCATATCCAGTAAATTATCAAGATTATTCCCGAGGTTCTCATCTGATATCCAGGTTGTTGATATCGACGAATAATTTCTGAAGATATTTATGGCAGATTTTAGCATTAAAGCGAAGACTCGTGTTTTTCGAAATGCTTTTTTTACTCCTGCAGTAAAGATTACCAGTTCTTTTAAGTTCCTTCGTTTCCAAAGCAACCCCGGAATATGCCATGGCATGATTCTTCCATTATAAGATTTTACCAGGTTGTTAAAGTTTACTACAAATTGAGCAGCTCCAACAGGCATTCCTTTATACTCAGCAATTAAAATCAAACGAGGGCTTGTGACAAAAAAGAGATATTTTGCAGAGAACTTGTACTCGTCAATTGAAAGCGGCAGGAAATATTCATTATTCTCAAATGCATCATTATTGATATCACGCAATATTTCAAGGTCTCTTTTGAACCGATAGATATTAAACTTCCTGATTGTGATGTCTTTACTTACAGTTTCCTTGCCTGTAGGCCTGTATTTTTCTGACAGAGTGGCCAGGATGTTATTGTTGATCCTGGTTTGAAACCGGTTTGATTCGGAAAATCCTGCACATCTAAGCAATGAGGGATAGTAAACAGGATTGTAAGTCTCAAAGAAAGCTGGAGGGACATTGAAATTGTCAGTTAAAATGCCAAGTTCCGAGTAATGATTCGGATTGAATGGTCCTTCAAGATATTCTGCACCTGCGGCCCTGCTCTCTGCTTCTATTTTATCAAATAAATTTCCGACAGCCGCTGTGTCATAATATGATTCAAAAAATCCAAAAAATGCTGACTTTTTGTTCCATCTGGTCCAGTAATGACGATTTATTACCAAAATTGCCCTGCTTACAGGTAATCCATCAGAGTAGCAAACATAAATCTTAAGGGAGGCATTTAGAAAATAAGGATTTTTCCGGGGATTAAGGATTCTCAATAATTCGGATTGCTGAGGTGCAACCCGGTTCGGATCGTTCCGGTAGATTCCTGAAGAAATGGAAAGAAAATCTTCAATTCCATCTTTAATTGTTATTTCCCTGACTAAGAATGACATAATTTCTTGTTTATTCGTTCCACTACGTATGCTTTATAAATAAATGAACGATCTCGTTTTCGGAGTTCAAGCGATAATTTCATATCGGGAATTATCTTTTCTGCAAATACTTCAGGACGATTTCTTGTTACCAGGTGATTACGATAAGTAATTACTGCACCGTCTTTGGCAATGCGCAAAGTCTCGAGCAACAGAAGAGTGAATTCTTCCATAGACATCCATTCAAAAATATTTGTAAAATTGAATTTTGAAATCGTATCCATGGGCAGAGTTCTCATGTACTCCTGACATCCGGAGGTTATTGTATATATCCGGTCTACCCGGTCACGGATAAATTCATAATTTTCTTTTTTCAGGTAAACAGGCAGATTATCATCCAGGTAATTACCTAATAAAATATAAGCAATGAAATAATTCTCTTTTATAGGTAGTTCTGTTATAGCTTGCATTACTGCCGAACGGTAGTACTTTTCAAAAGAGAATTCTGGCTCGAGGTATTTATAGAAAGCCTTATCGAAGAGAATGCTTGCAAAAGTGCGGCTTAAAAGAACCCGGCAAAACAGCCTCCATTTGAAATTATCCCATTTTGTCTTAAATAATATTCTCTGTTCATCTAAACTTGATGAATTAAACAGCTCACTGATGATCTTTTCCCCAATAAGAATTCTGAATACTCTTTTCAACAGATGCATATACCTCTCATATTTCCCGCAATGGATTATACCACGGTTTAGATCAGATTTCTTATAGCTCCAGTACAATTGCTCTTCCTCAGAAAGAACCGGTCTTAATTTTTCGTATAGTTCCCACCGGCGTTTTGAGGCCCTTACGCCGAAGAATTCGAGAGTTTCATGGTACTCAAGAGTTTTAAAAGCGCTGATTTTTAATCTGAGAAGATAGTTCTGAAAGCGGTTCATGTCGAGGCATATCACCTTATCCGGATCGTCAAGAAGGAATGTCAGAGCATTACATCCCCCTGAGGTAATTGAGAAAACAGTATCACCTGGTTTTATATCAAAGGCTATTCTGTCCATTTCCGGATCTTCCCAGCACTGTGCGTATAAAACATCCCTGAAGACTTTTGAATTACTGAGTTTCTTTTTACCTAATAGCGATTTTTCCTTTGAGGGAGTTCCAGTGGAAATGCCAATAATTGTATGAATTACTGCCCAGTCTATTACAGCCGGCAGTCCGATAATAATGGCATAAATGAACTTACCTGAGAATGATGCATAGACCAGTCCCGGAATGAACAGAATATATTGTGCATTATGCCTGAATCCGTCAAAATTCAGTTTGAAATTTAATGGGAAACTAAATAATGTCCTTATTTGTCTTAGTCCCGGATTAAGCCCCGGAACTGAACGAATGTACTCCGAATATGTATCCCCGAACCTTGAAATCAGCTTTTCTTCCTCATATTTAATAAGTTGGTTGTAATGCAGCCAGATAAGGACCGGTATCAGAAGCCCGATAGGTCGCAGACAAAGAGATAATGCTGAAAAGGCTATTAAGTCAGCAAAATATATTGGATTTCTTACAAAATTATATGGTCCCGAAATATTGAGTTTACTATTCTGAATTCTAAAGGTCATAACGGTTTTTGAAGTGAGGATGCTCCCTGCCCACATTCGGATAAGGGAGGCGAATAAAACCAGAATAGCTATTATCAGATATCCATAACGGATGGATAACTCCGGTGAAAATCCTAACCAGCCTCCTGCTATTTCAATACTGGATGGACTATTTTTAAAGCTTAGAAAAGAGAAGATTGAAACAATTGTAACAATTGACAATGAGATGAAGATTCTCACTTCAAACCATGTTTTGCGTATTTGGACAAGGGAGGTCTTCATATTATTGGATATTTATATTGGCAGCCTTAACCCTTATTGCTGAGGGTAAAACCTGAATGTCGAAAGGAGAATTTCCCAGTATCTCTCCATCGCTTTCCAGAGATAAATCAAAGTCTGATCGTATCTGAAGTTTTTTACACTTTTTGACTGAAAAAAATGGCGATAAAATGTGCTTTCCTGAATATACCTTTGAGAGGTTCAGCATTCTGTCACTTACCTGCATTTCATTCATTAACAATACATCAAAATATCCGTCATTCAGTTTCGCATCAGGAGTAAGCTTCATTCCTCCGGCACATTCTGTACCATTTCCGACAACCAGACCAATAAGTGTTAATTCCTTCAAATCATCTTCGTCAAATCCTACTTTCAATTTTACGGGTTTCATAAACAAAGCGAAAAGAGTAGCTGAAATTCCGAATGCAATCGTGCCACCAAAAATTTTAGATTTTCTACCCACCGATTGTGCAACTTTGCAGCCTATTCCGACCTGGCATTCGTTAACAAATAATCGTTCAGCTTTTGTACCTGCAGATTCGGTGTAACTTATCCGGCCAAGGTCCAGAATCCTGCTACCAGGCTGAAGAAGCTGTTCAATCTGAAGCTCGATTGAATGCGGAGAATTCAGCGTTCTGGCATATCCACCACCAGTGCCACAATTTATCACGCCCAGTTCGCATATTGGATTTAAGGGTTTTTCATTCTGAAAAAATCCATTGACAACTTCATTAATAGTTCCATCACCACCAACAGCAATTATCATTGTAGCGCCTTCCATAATAGCCTTTCGGGTAATGTAGACGGCATCATTTTTTTCTTTCGTAAATGCTATATTGAGCTCGAAATCGGAAGAGCTTTTTATTTTTTGCAACAAGAATTGAGTGAGTTTCTTTGCCTTTCCGTTTCCGGCTGTTGGATTGATAACTACACTGACATAACTGTTTTTCATGGTTTACACATTTAATAGCTTTGGAAAACCAACTATCAGGCCAGATAATGTAATAAAAACATTAACAGGCATATAGCTCAGAAACATGTTTGAATTATGATTGAAAGTGTAGCGTTTTGCTACAATGCATTGATTCAATTCGCTACAATTATTATCTTTACTTACATTTGTGTATCACCCGATAGAAATCATTAATATAACTTTAATGAAATCAGCAGGATCCGCTAACATACTGATCGTAGACGATGACAATGATGTGTTATATACTGCAAGGCTCGTACTGAGAGACTTGTTTGGGAAAGTTGACACTCTTAACCGTTCAGCTTTAATACCTGAGTACTTTAAGTCGTGTAAATATGATGTAGTTGTCCTGGATATGAATTTTACCCGAGGCATTACCTCTGGTAAAGAAGGACTTGAATGGTTAGGTAAAATACTGCGGATAGACCCTGATGCATGCGTTATAACTACAACTGCTTACGGTGAGATAAGCCTCGCGGTTCAGGCTATGAAAGAGGGCGCTTCGGATTTTCTGATCAAACCATGGAACAGAGAGCAGCTGATCTGTGCAGTTCAGAGAGTTGTGGCCCTTAGAAGCCAGAAACAGGATGTCAAAAAAACTAAAAGTAAAAATACCGGGGCATCATATCAGGAGAAGATAAGATACCCTGATATTATCAGCCGGTCGGCCATAATGGCAAATGTTCTTGAAACAATTAAGACTGTTGCACCTACAAATGCCAATGTTCTGATCATGGGTGAAAATGGAACAGGTAAGGAACTGGCAGCATGGGCTTTGCATAATATGTCACTCAGGAATGAAAATGAATTCATCCATGTTGATCTGGGTGCCATCCCGGAAACTCTTTTTGAATCAGAATTATTTGGTCATTCTCGTGGTGCATTTACTGACGCCAGGGAGGATAGGACCGGAAGGTTTGAAACAGCTTCTGGAGGAACGCTTTTTCTCGATGAAATAGGTAATCTAACCCTGCCTCTGCAGTCAAAAATACTTACTGCAATTCAGAACAAGGAGATTATCAAAATAGGAAGCAATTCTCCGATACCGGTGAATGTCAGGTTGATCTCAGCCACGAATATGCCCTTATATCAGATGGCAGAGTCTTTCGAATTCAGGCAGGATCTACTTTATCGTATTAACACCGTTGAAATAACTCTTCCTCCATTGAGAGAAAGAAAGGAAGATATTGGTCCGATCTCGGAGTATTACCTGAAACTTTTTTCGGAGCAATATTGCAAACAGGGAGTTGTAATCATGGAAGATACTTTACAAAAAATGAAAGAATACCATTGGCCGGGAAATATCAGGGAGCTCGCACATGCTATTGAAAGGGCAGTAATTCTTTGTAAAAACGAGACTCTGATGCCTGAAGACTTTACTTTTAAAACCAAATCTGTTCCTGTCACTTTAATAGATGAAACAGCAGTTCGCGTGGAGGATTATGAAAAGAAGGCTATCAGTGCAGCTATGAGTAAACATAATGGAAACCTTTCAAAGGCCGCGGAAGAAATTGGTATTGCCCGGAGCACATTGTACAGGAAGATTGCAAGATTCGGGATGGATACATGATCAACATTCATTTTTTACAGAATCACAATATTTTGCCGTAACAGCTGGCTGTAAGTAAAAGAAAAGACGATATGAACAATCTCTGGACTTATATATCAAATCTGGGCACGAAAGGTGAAAACGATCAGTGGAAGCTTAGAACAATTGTTATCAACAATCAGCTCAATTTTGTAATGCTCATCTCTATGTGCTTGTT
>Ga0302173_10000517_pt1 | contig 20917 bp, 17 predicted proteins | sample I_Fen_N3_1_FD_198785 | JGI IMG/M metagenome (GOLD analysis project Ga0302173, IMG submission 198785) | Peat permafrost microbial communities from Stordalen Mire near Abisko, Sweden - I_Fen_N3_1 | ecosystem: Environmental > Terrestrial > Soil > Wetlands > Permafrost | place: Sweden: Abisko... | reverse complement strand
CTCTATGTTCAATTGCTCCAATAAATTCTAAAAATGCTGATTCATATGCTAGATTTCTATGCATAAATTTTGAAAATGTTGCTGTTGGCATTAAATCATATGTTGGTGCTGATGCAATTATAGCATCCACATTTAACATAACATCCATGATTGCTTCCTTATCATCTTTTTTACTTAATGTGCATCCAACATTTTTTCCAGCACTCATCCCGTGTGTACAAGCTGTACATCCTGAACATTCCTTAATGTGATAATCTCTTAAATTAATCATTTTAACTTCTGCACCTTGTTCTTGACATGCAAGTAATGCTTCTTTTAATAAGATTTCAGAATTTGAATCTTTTCTTCCTGCTGTGATACCTAATACTGTAAAAGCCATAGTAAAATCTCTCCTTTTATATTCTTTTAATTTTCCTATAAAAGGTTTATATTCAAATCATTTCTCATTATTTTTTATCAAGATAATGAATTTTTAATTACAAATAGCAAACCCATTGATATAATATTAACATGTATGAAATCTATGTTCATCAAAAATAAGTCTTAAATCAGTGCTATTTTTTGTACTAATCTTAAACATTTTTTTAGTTTGATTATAACTTAGGCACAATCAAAAAAATAATAGACCAGTATGCTTGTCTATTATTTTCTTTCATGTGCCTAAATAGATATTATAATAAAATACTTAAAAGGAGAAACTTTATGGATGAAAAAAATACATTATATATGAAAAAATGTGAAATTTATGACAGTCTCTTTACTACCAATAGTCTAGATGACATTATTAATATCACTGAAAAGTATTTAAATAATCCTATTTTTATTTTAGATACTAGTTACCATATTATCACTCGTTCTAACCTTGCAAAAACCATTAATTCCTCCATAGAGACACATAATGGTGAAAATTATCTTTTATTAAATACTATCGAATTAATGATAAAAGAGAAATGTATAGATACTATTTATACTAAAGACAATTCATTCTTCCATTACTCTGCCCAATCTTTAATTTTTTGTTCTATTAGAGTTATGGATATTACTGTTGCATATATTTGTATTTTACAAAGTAACCGCGATTTTGAAGCAGAAGATTTAGACCTTTCAAATGTACTATCTAAAGTAGTTTCTATGCATATGCAAAAGGAAAATCTTTTCATTAGTAGTTCAGGATTAGATGAAGAATATTATTTAATGGATTTATTAATAAATAAAATAAACAATATCCAATATGTAAAAGAACGTTTAAAATATATCAATTTTAATTTAAACGAAAATTGTCTAATACTATCAATACCATTCAAGCAAAAATATAAAGACTCGAGACATAATTTAGGTCTAAAAGAGTTAATGAAAAGGCTAAAAAACATATTAGGAAATTGTATTTCAACTTATTATAAAGATATGATTGTTTTTCTTATAAGTAATAAACAAGAGCAAGTTATCTCTACTTATGTAAAAAAAAATCTATTAGAATTTTTGAAATTAAATAATTTAAATTGTGGGATTAGCATTGCTTTTGAAAATTTATTAGAAATACAAGATTTTTTCTACCAGTCTATGTATGCCATAAAGTTATCAGAAAATTTAGAAGTGAAATCTATATCTTATTTTGAAGATTTCATCGAATCCTATTTGTTTTACATTTCTGAAAGTAAAATCAATGATTCACATAAAATAAATTTATTAACATTAGTTCATCCTTGGATTAATAAACTAATGAAATTTGACAAAGAAAATAAGACTGAATTTTTAAAAACTCTAAAAGCTTATATTGAAAATAATAGAAATGCCAATGTTACTTCAAATAAATTAAATATTCATCGAAGTACATTATTTTATCGTTTTAATAAAATGCAAGATTTACTTGGGATATCACTAGATAATAGTAATAATTTATTTAATTTAGAGCTATCATTTAAAATACTTGATTATAACAACATCATAAAGGACTAACTTCTTTCAGTATGACACAAATATATAATAGTATACTGACTTGTTATTTTTTTGATGATGCCTCAAATTATGCTATGAAAAGAAGAGATATAATATTTTTAATATTGTATCTCTAAAAATAATTGCTCAATTATAATAACTATTTTAATTCTTCTTTGTCAAATGTAGTTCAATTATTAACTTGGCTTGAATTTTATTAATTCTAAACCTTCCATTACATGGTTCCAGTAACTGATTTATAAATGTATTAATAAACTCTATTCTTTCTGGATTTAATCTACTAATGCTGCTTAACATAAAGTTCTCATTTGTTTTATCACTTATGTTTACTATAAAATTAACGATTTCTTGATTTACAACATAGTTTATAGCACCATTTATTTTTATTTTATAACTGTCCTGTGAATTTACGCTAAACATAAATATATATTTTAAGAATGAATCAAATATTGCTTTGTTAATTTTAATTTTATAACTCTCTGGTAATTCAATTGCTTTTTCAATTTCAAAATTTTTGTTATAATTTTTTATATTTGGTATAAGGTCCTCTATCAATTTACTTACATCTATTTCATCTATTTGAGAACTTATATTATCGTTATAAATTTTATAAAAACCTCTTTCAAATTCATAGTCAAAATTTTTCTCCTCATTCATATTGCTATTTAGAATTTTAAATAAATGTTCAATAATAGTTTTACTTGTATCCTTAATTATATTACTATCATTTTTAGCATTTGCTGTCTTATCTTCAACATGTTTATAAATATTTTTATATGTAATATCTTTAATCATATTTTCATATGCAGTACATCTACTATCAATTACATTTTTCAAAGCTTCACTTTCTTTACGAAAATTATAACAGTCCATTGCTTGATTAATTGCAACTTTATATTCACCATTATTGGTCGAAGATTTTACTATAAAATTAAATATATCCTTTTTATTAATTAATTCAATACTTTCCTGTATTTTACTACCATCTGCTAACACTATTCGCAAAGTATTAGGTGATAATTTACTTACTTCCTTTAATAAAGCAAGTCCACTCATTTTTTGTATACTTTTATCCACAAGAATTACACTTATCTCATTATTTTTAATTATTTCAGCAACGTCATTGCCATTTGAAGCAAACATACATTCATAATCTTCACAAATAAGTTCACTCCTTAAAGTGCTTAAAATAATTTCATCATTTGTTGCAAATAAAACAATCCCTCTACTCAAAATAATTCCTCCTAAAACGCATTATATGTAACTTACATATAGTATACCATTTATGATATTATTTTCAATTTTATATTTAAATTAATTCTTTTATCAAATAACTACTATAATAACTTAGTCTTTTAGTTTTTGCTCTATGAGCATCACATATAACCTATTTATCTATCTTATTTAGTTTTTTAATGTTAAATATTTTCTCTGAATTATTAAGAACTATATTATAGAGTTTTATGTTTACACAAATAAAGAGTTAATCTGTATGCTATAGATCTACAGATTAACTCTTTATTTTGGCAATATTACTTAAAATCTATATCCTTTTAAGTAATTCTTAGTATTATTAATCATTTCATCAAAAAGTGATTTTGATTCGCTTAAACCTATATTAACCAATGGATCATTTACAAATGCATTATATGAAAGTTTTAGGTTTTGCGTAAGATCAGCTTCTATTAAAGTTTCTACATTCATTACATTTCTTATAACTAGGCCATGTACATCTGCATTAAGGCTTCCTGCATTTATAGGACTTATACAATCCTTTCTTAATAATGCATTTGTTTCTACAACAGCTCCTAAAGGAATTCCTTCAACTTGTCCTTTATTTGGTATATTAATATTGGTAACAATATCTCCCAATCCTAGAAGTGCTTTCATCTGATGAACGCCTTCCTCTCCAGTTTGTTTTAATACAAATTTTTCTTCACCAGTTAAATAAGCTTTGCTTTTTTTTAGTCTATCTTGTAAATCATTTATTCTCCAATCTACTGTAGTTAAACCAAATTTCCAAGACTTCACTGTATCTGGATCTTTAAGATACCAAGAATTTGGAACAAATTCAGCAAGGTGCCTATCTCCAGCAGCAGCAATAGCTCCATACCTTTTAAACAAATCAAATTTCACCCTATTAGCACTAACAAAAGAATTATTCATCCAATGTTCATCATCATCTTCAAAACCATCTATATAGTACTTGTCTACAAATTTTTCATATAAGGGAATTAAATTTTCTCCCTTATATGACGCTTTATTAATCCATGTAAAATGATTAATTCCTAAAACATTTACCTTTATTTCATCTCTTGAAGGAGTATCAATACCTTCCATATCATGTAACATAGAAGCAAGAAGTTTTTGAGTTCCAAAGACTTCATGGCAACATCCAAAAGCTTTTATATCCGGAAAAACCTTGTATAGAGTTCTTGTGCACAAAGACATAGGATTAGTATAATTAATAACCCAAGCATTTGGAGAATATTCCTTAATATTTTCTGCAATTTCAACATACATAGGAATAGTTCTAAGTGCTCTTATTATTCCACCAGGACCTGTAGAATCTCCAACAGATTGATAAATTCCATATTTCTCTGGTATATGAACATCTGATGCCATTTCTTTAAATGTACCTGGAAGTATAGAAATTATAACAAAATCAGCATTTGTAAGAGCTTCTTTCAATGAAGAAACTACTTTGTATATCCACTTGCCTTTAACGTCTTCTCTATTACTAATAGAATTCCCAATAGTCTCATTATTTTTAGCTGCTTCTGCATCTATATCATATAAATTAACAGTACCAGAAAGACTTTCTTCTGCCGCTAAATCACTCATTAGTCCCCAAGCCCAGCCTCTAGAACCTCCTCCAATGTATGCTATAGTTAAATCCTTTACAGCTCCGTTTATAAATTTCATATTAATACACCTACTTACTTTAAATTTGATTTACCACATACTGTAATCAAAAAATTATCTGTTTTTCAAAGATAATTAATCCTTTACATTAGGTGGATTCTATTAACTCTTTATCTATATAATAAACAAAATTTGTTTTATTTTCATTACATTTTTTGTTCATATTGATAAAACTCAACATATTTTGTTGTATTTATGTTATTATTTTTTTATATAATCTCTACTAAAATTATGCAAATATAGGGATGTGAAAGAAAATAACAAGTCAAAGATGCGACGTATATTTTGTGTCAGACAAGGAGCTAAGGCTTGCTCATAGCGAGCCTATTAGTGAGACTTAGCGACGTAGTATGACGCAAAATAGACTAGCATACTGACTTGTTATTTTTTTGAACATCCCATATATACATTGATGAAATGAGGCAATTTCTATTATGAATATAACTGGATACGATAAAATAGATTCCCTTTTTACAATTGAGAAACTAAAAGTTAAAGGAATATCTAATATGAATTATAGGCATTATCATGATGCTTATGAAATATATTATTTACTTTCAGGCGAAAGAACTTATTTTATAAAGGATAGAACCTATCATGTTACAAAAGGTAATTTAGTTTTTATAAATATGAATGATTTACATAAAACTGTTGATATAGGAAAAGGTAAAGTTTATCACGAGAGAATTCTTATTAACTTTAAAAAAGAATTTATTGAATCTTTGTTAATTCCTGAATTAGAAGAAGATTTATCTAATTTACTTAAGGGTAATTCAAGTTTGATTTCAATGAACTTTGAAGAAAGTAGATTTATAGAAGAATTGCTTTTTAGAATGTTAAAGGAGCAAACTATTGAATTAGAATATTCACAACTTTATACAAAAACAATGCTTTTGGAACTATTGGTATTAATAAATAGATATTCAAAAAATAATGATATTCCTCATAAAAACAATATGAAAAATGAGAACATATTTAAAGTAGTTAGGTATTTAAATTCTAATTATAAAAATGAAATATCTCTAAAACTTTTATCAGAAAATTTTTTTATAAGTGACTCCTACCTTAGCAGATCCTTTAAAGCTGTGACAGGATTTAATATTATAACTTATTTAAATGCTGTTAGAATAAAGGAAGCTCAAAGAATGCTTATAGCTTCAGATAATCCTATAACTGAAATAGCATATATGGTTGGATACGATAGTATAACCCACTTTGAAAGAGTTTTTAAATCTATAGCATCCATATCTCCATCTAAATATAGAAGCTTAAATAAGGCACTAGAAAGAAAATAACAAGTCAAAGATGCAACGAAAAGTTCTTATATACAGCATAGCTATTCTTTTCTAATGTGTATATTTTGTGTCAGACAAGGAGCTAAGGCTTGCTCATAGCGTGCCTATTAGTGAGGCTTAGCGACGCAGTATGGCGCAAAATAGACTAGCATACTGACTTGTTATTTTTTTGATAGTGCCTAAGTAGTAATAACATCTTCAATGTTATTACTCTCTCATTACCTAATATACAATTTGAAGCATTGAATAAATATTTGTCTTCTGTTACTAATACAAGGCTATTATCTAAATAGCAAGTATATAAAAGTAACAAATCATTCTCTGATAATTTGTTTGCATTATAATAAGTATTACCTTGCTTGGAATGCTTTATTTCTAGCATATCATAAAATTTTTCAATATTTTCCCTATCTACTTCTATAATAAAAAGATTTCATTAAAGTTTTCTTTTAGATATTGGAAAATATACTTCTGGTGTATCTTCTGTAATAGTCTTAAATTCATACCCTTGTGATTTATAGTATTTTATTATTTCTGGCAAGGCTTCGCAAGTGTTAGCATTCATAGGTGTGCAATGCATAAGTAATATGATATTCTGACAATCTTTACTTCCTTTTATAGCATTTCTATATAATCTATATGGTGAAAGTTTAGGATTTAATCCATCAGAATTATCAATATTCCAATCATATATTTTAAAGTTATTATCATGCAATTTATTTAAATAACTTTTACTTAAATGTTTGCTACTACCACCTGGAAATCTAATTATATTAGGTGAAATTCCAACTACTCTGTTTATTTCATTACGACATTCAATCATTTCATTTATAAATTTATCTTCATTAGAATAAATAGTCTTAAATTTATGTGTATAGGTATGAAGTCCTATACTATGTCCTTCATCATTAATTCTCTTTACTACCCCTTCAGCACCTTCAATTTGATTACCGATTACAAAGAAAGTTGCTTTCACATCATTTTCCTTTAGAATGTCCAAAATTTTATTCGTTACCTTATTGCAAGGTCCATCATCAAAAGTTAAATAAATTACTTTATCACTATCAACAATTACTTCTTTATTTTCACTTGAACACTTAACAGTTGTTATATTATCATCGATAGGTACTATAATTACACTTTCTTTAAATAGAAAAATAATAAAAAGTATATTTATTAAAAACAGAAAAATTTTAAATTTATTTTTCAATTTATCCTCCTCCAAATGTGACTTATTTAACACTCTTTATTTTTCACATTTTTCGGATTTTTATTTGTGGTAATTTAAGGCATATTGACTTGTTATTTTTTGATAGTGCCTAAATACCTATATAAGAAAAAAATCCTCAACAATACTCATTGTTGAGGATTTTTTTAGTAAAGACTAAATGCAAGATTTAGATCTACTACCAACATAACAAAGCTTTTTATTACATTTTTTCTGGTACTTCCATACCTAGTAAATCTAATGCAGTTTCTAGAATATTTATGGTTAATGCTAATAAATTAAGCCAAGAAATTTTCTTTTCTTTATTTTCTTCTGTTAATATTCTATTTTCATGATAAAATCTATTAAATAAATTTGAAATTTCATAAACAAACTCACATAATCTATTTGGCGCCTTATCTCTAAAGCTAGCCTCGACTACATCATTAAATTTAACAAATGCAAGCATTAAATCTCTTTCAACACCAGTAGTTGGTACTGAAATAACTTTTTCAAACTGGCCAAATTCTTCTTTAGCTTTATTGAGAATAGACTTAATTCTAACTGCAGTATATAAGATATATGGCCCTGTATTTCCTTCAAATGAAGCGAATTTATCAATATCAAATATATAATCCTTAGTAGGTATATTTGATAAATCACCATATTTAAGTGCAGCTAAACCAACTATTCTTGCAATTTCATCGCCTTCTTCAGCTGCTATTCTTTCATTATTCTCAAATCTTTCTTTAACATTTTCTTTTATTATAGATATAAGATCTTGAAGTCTCATAACTCCACCTTCTCTTGTTTTAAAAGGCTTTCCATCTTTACCGTTCATAGTTCCAAAACCAACAAATTCAAATTTCATTTCATCTGAAACTAATTTAGTCTTCCTTGCACATCTAAAAACTTGATCAATATGTAATCCTTGACGTTTATCAATTACATATATTATTTCATTTGGATTATAATCTTTAACCCTTTCAATAATAGTTGCTAGGTCTGTAGTTCCATATAGTGAAGCTCCATCTGACTTTTGTATTATAATTGGTGGCATTGGCTTCTTATCAGTTTCCTCTTCTACATCTATTACAAGAGCACCTTCACTTATACGAGTATAATTATTATCATTAAAATATTTAACCATATCATTTATATAAGGGTTAGCATCACTTTCACCTTTCCATAAATCAAACTCAACATTAAGATCAGCATAATTTTTCTTTAAATCAGAAACTGAAACATTTATTATATGCTTCCAAAGAGCTATATAACCTCTTCTTCCTTCTTGAAGTTCTGCAGTCGCCTTTTTAGCGAGTGTCATAGCCTCTTCATCACTTTTAGCTAACTTACTTGCAGCAGGATAAATATCCTCAAGCTCATCTATTGTAAATGGTGCTTCTACTGAGTATTCTCCTGTAAAGTTTTCATCAAAATATTCTAAATTTGGTTGTCTTCTTTCAACTTCTGTAATAACCATACCTATTTGAAGACCCCAGTCTCCTAAATGAACATCTCCAATTACATTGTGTCCTAAATATCTTCCGATTCTCTTTATTGATTCACCAATAATAGCTGAACGTAAATGTCCAACATGTAAAGGCTTAGCGATATTAGCTCCACCATAATCAACTACTACAGTCATAGGATTTTCAGAAACTGTACAGCCAAACTTTTCATCCTTATAAATTTCATTTATGTAGTTAGTTAGGAAGCTATCCTTTATAGTTATGTTAATAAAACCAGGAGCAACAGGAGTTATATCTTCAAAGATTTCCTCTTGTTTTAATACTTCCGCAACCTCACTTGCAATTACTAGAGGCGCTTTTTTATATATCTTTGCAGCCTTTAATGCTCCATTACATTGATATTGACATAAATCAGGTCTATTTGATACATCTACCTTACCATATTCCTTACTATAACCTAAACTTTCAAATTTTTCTTCAACTAACGCTGTTAACTGATCAACTAAATTTATCATTGAAACCTCCTAAAAATTATTAATATTCAAATGTGAAAAAGAACAAAATCTCCCTGCGGTCGAGTATAACTCTTATCCACAGCCAGTTCCGCAAGCTATTTCCTATATAAGAACAAAAATAGCCACGCTTTTAATGATCAATTAATTTGTTCTTAACCATAGAATTTATGTACTTTTCTATGCTTTCCTATACAATAAAAAAGCCTCTTACTTTATAATAAGAGACGAAAATATCTGCGGTACAACTCCAATTGATCCACTTAATACACTAAGTTTATTTTAATGCTAAGAGCCAGTTATGTCAAGAATTGAGACGATTATTTATTATTTCCTATAATTTTTATCCAGTAGCTTATTATTGATTCTTCTTTAAAGCCCCTCTTTTCATACATTTTATGGGCAATAGCATTCTTTTCAATTACAATTAGATTTATCTTCAAAACATTATTTCTATTACAAAAATCTATAGCTGTTTCAAGTAGACGCTTTCCATAGCCTTTGCCTCTATAAGCCTTACATAATCCAATATCGAATAAACCTTGTCTATTTTGAATTATACAATTCATAAATCCTATATTAATCTTATTAACTGAAACCATAAAATAATAGTTTTCCGTATTAGAATTTTTTAAATATTCTTCTACTTCATCAATATATATATAACTTCCATGAGGCATATCACTAAAAGAATCATTGTAAATACTTAAATACTCTAATTTATTATCAATAGATAGTGGATTTAAATCTAGGCAATTTTCTTTTTTACTTCTATCTTCTAAATACATTCTTAAAGATTTATATTCGCTGTATAAATCAAATTTCTCTAAAACTTTGAGCCTATTTTTATTTCTTTCACCTAATAGAATCTCATTTGGTTTATACTCATTTGCAATTGTAATGGCATTATCAATAAGTTCTTTTATAATCACGTGTTCATTATCTAAAACCTCTAATACATCTAGATGATGTATAAAAATAGTGCCAAGTTCTTTTACTACTTCTAAAACAATATTTATTTTACCTACTACTTGCTCATCAAGAAAATAAAATAATGATCCTCTGCCATATCCATACATTTTATTATTAAACATACTGTCAATTTCATCTAGTGATTTCTTATTATCTTCTTTTCTATTTATGAAATCCATAACTAAACTTTTTTCTGCATCATTTAAATTTAAATATCTTTTAATCAACTATGCGCCCTCACTTATACTGTAAAATAAATAATCTACTCTTTTACCCAATAACTACTACAATCGTTTGATCTTTCAATAAATCCATATTCTATTAGTGCTCTTCTTATAGTTGCAAAATCTTCGTATATTCTTTTTAAGATTCTATTAATCTCTTTTTCAGAATAAGTTTTCCCTTTAGAAAAATTCTTAGCTATTTCTTCTAATACAATAATTTTCTTCTTTTCCTTAGCCGGATAATTTTTAAGCGCTTTATTTTCATCCATATAATTATTAATGACATCCTTTTTCTCTTTGTCAGTTATATTATATCTATCATCTAAAGTAGTTGCTGTTTTATGAGCATCACATATATCATCCTTATCTAATTTGTTAATCTTCTTATTTGTATTTTTTGAAAGCAAATCCATCATAGCTAAAAATAGTTTTGCTTGTTTTTCTTTTTCCCTTAATTTAAAACGATGATTTCTAATAGTTGATGCAGCAACTCCAAGCTTTGCTGCAACTTCTTTATCAGATAATCCTTGAGATATTAATGTTATTAGCTCTCTTTGAACATCTGATACCCCTGTAAAAGCAGAGTTCATTCCAAGTAAATAATCTAGCATAGAGCCATGTTTTTCTTCTACATGAATAGCTGTTGCTTTTTTTGCATCATATAACTCTGATTTTATTTCATATATACGACCTTTTTGAAATACCTCTTCACAAATTATGCATTTATATTCTTCATCAATTTCTACATATCCCTTTTCAACATCCTCTATTGTTGCACTCCAAAACAATTCATTTGATTTTATATCCATAAAGCTCAAGTCCTTTCAATATTAATATAATTTATATTTTAATTATACTCTTTTAAATCAATTTGTCTATATATAAATAAACATTTGTATATATAGTTTGCAAATTTAATATTCTAAATTTAAAACAACTTCATTAATATAAACTCTATTTTTAACACTATTGGTATAAATAATGATTTGATTTTATTTATCCATTTGATATAATTTAAGTATAAAAGTCTAATAAATAAGAGGAGGATTTTATGGCACAAAACCATATTTGTGAATTATGTAATAGAAATGTTTCTATTATAACTAAACATCACTTAATTCCCTTAGAAAAAGGCGGAAAAAAATTTGAGACACTCTCTTTATGTCCAACCTGTCATGTACAAATTCATGCTCTTTTTACTAATCGTGAATTAGCTACACATTACCATACTCTTGAATCATTAAAAAGAGATGTAAAAATTATTAAATACCTTACATTTATAGAAAATATTCCTAGTGATTGCCATGTAGAAATAAAAAAATCAAGACATGTTAGAAAAAGTAGTTAATATACTAAATTTATGCGTATAACCCACTGAAATTGGATGCCTATTCTACAAATAGGTATCCAATTTCTAGGTTTTAATATATACCTAAGCATAATAATTTTTGAATATAAACAAAATATAAGTGTAACTCTATTAATATCTTTTTCAATTATTTTTTTCTCTTTTCCTTCCATAACTATTAATATTCTCTTATCTGTTACAGCATATGGTATTTTCTTTAATTTCTTTTTTTCTATTACTACATATCTTAAATTTAATATTACAATCAAAACAAATACCACTGGCATAAAAAAAGCTATGTAAAATAAATTATTTAACTATATAATTCATTAATAAGCTGTGGAATAAAATCATTGATAGTAGTATAACTTTGCCTATCTTTCTCATAGTAATCAAGCTTATTATATAGAGCTTGTACGTGGGTAAAGCCGTTTTTTGTTTCTGGATATATAATATTATTTAAAGCTAAATTTTCATTAAAAACATTTTTATATAATCTAGCCTCAATTGCACGCACAAAATTTTCATCTGTTATTCTATTCCAAGGAAATTCATAATATGTTTGTGAACAATAATTAACCTTATACTTGCCATTAGTTACATTATTGATTAACTCTAAATTTTCATAGACAGGAGTATTTATGAAGTTGTGTAAATATTCATGAATTGAAGTCTTAGTAATATTATTTATATCAAAATTATCTTGGCTTTGATTGGTGCTCTTATAAGCATACTGAATACTAACAAAATTAGTAGAATTACCAGAAGGTATTGTATAAAATGAGCCCAAAGTTCTGTAAAATGATAATAATGTACAATATACAATCTCCTTATTGTCGTAGTACTTACTCTTATTCCCAACATAATCTACAGCCCCATTAATAAGTTTTATTGTAGCACTTGCATCTTCATTATTTTTCACATAAGAAGCTAATGCATCATAATGATTTGAATTTTTATTGAAGAAATCTTCTGCATGAGTATCATTATAGAAACTTTTTAATTCCGTTAAGAATTCCTCTAGATTTTCTTTACTTTTTAAACTATATGGTAACTTATCGCTTACATCAATTTTCGGCGACAGATCTGGTAAATCTGTATACGATAGTAGTACTCCAAGTATCGAAGAGTCTATATCATTAGCTTTATTTAAAGCCATATATTTACCAAAGTTCTTAATAAATGTATGATTTGCATAAGGCGAAAAGTATTCCTTAGCTGCTTTAAAAATCTCTACTTGGTCTGAATTAGGCATAATATAGTTCCCTTGAAAATTGTTATAAAGAGCCGCTGCTATCAAAAATGTATCTATACTTCTACTTGTATATACTTTATATCTAATTGAACCTAAGCTTGTCTCATAAATTAAGTTTTGTGAAATATTATTATTAATTTGAGTTGATGTATTATCTGTTATAGCCTCTGTAATTACTTGCTGTGTAGCTTCATCTAATGCCATTGCTTTTACATTTGTCTTAAAACCGCTAAATAATATCAGCAGTGCTAAACTCAAAGATACTCTTACCAATAACTTTTTTTGTTTGAATTTTAACATATAGTTCCCTCCTAGTTATTTAATTTCTACTTTTCTATTAATTCTTTTCCAATAATGAACAACAAATTAAAAATAGTACTAGCAAGTAAATTAATCCTCTTTGATGTACATCTGGTTATATATTATCATATTTGTCTTATTTAGGATAACACTCAGAATAATTTTGTAATAATTTACAATGTCTTTATCGAATGATATATTCTCCAGCCCATCCAAAATTGAAAAAACGGTTGTTCTATCTTGATAATGTATATGATTCAGAGAGAGAATCATATACAGCTGCATCTATTTTATTATTAGCTAATGATAATATTAAATCAGGTTAACTTAAATAAATTCTTATTTCTTTTAAATATTTTTTACCCACTTTCTAAATATAAAAATAGCGAATCAAAATACATATAACATATTTGACTCGCTATTTCATTTATCTATTTTAAATTTTCAACAACTTCTGATGCATTAAATGATTTCTTAAGTAATCCTTTCTTCACAAGCCAATCTATATTGTCTTGCCACACCTTTGTGTCTTGTGATAAAAATTGAGCGTCCTTTGTTTCCATAACAGGAATTAAAGTTTTAAAACTCTTTTTTTCAACACTTTCACTAAGTGGGAAATTCTCTGCATTTTGATTTTTCATTAATGTTTTAAGTGATTCATCAGGATTTGCTTTCATATCCTCAAAGCCTTTTTTAGATGCCTTCAAAAATCTTTTTATTTTATCAGAATTCTTACTAAGATTATTTTCACCTGCAACAAATACAAGTTCGTAATAGTTAGGAACTCCATATTCAGTTGGTGAAAAGTAGTTTACTTTAAAGCCTTGTTCTTCCATAGTAGGAACTTCATGATTTAAATAACCACCTATAGTCGCATCTACATTTCCTGTTGTCATTGAACTCATAATGTCAAATCCAACATCAACTGTTTGTGCTGAATCTTTCTTTTCTCCTACATTTTCAAGCATTGTTGATATAATAGATTCAGAAAGTGCTGTTCCAGCATATCCTATTTTCTTGCCTACAAGATCTTTTGCTCCTTTAATATTTTTATCCTTCAATGAAATTATCATGCTTAAAGGCGATTGAACAATTGTCCCCACAGCCTTTACTGGAATATTTTCATTACCTCTTGCCATTGCAACATCTTGCAAATAATAAATTCCTAGGTCAGCCTTTCCTGCTGCTGTAAGTGCAATTGCATCATTGGTATTTGCAGGGAACTGAATATTTACCTTTAGTCCCTCTTGCTCATAATATCCTTTTTCTATAGCTGTATAAATAAAGCCATGAACTGCATTGGGATACCAATCTAAGACAACACTAACCTCCTCAAGTTCTTTCTTTTCCTTTGTTTCTGCTTTATTAGCTGCTTTATTACAACCTACCATTGCAAATGTCATTAAACACGACATTGTTAAAGCTAAAATTCTTTTTTTCATTAATTAAATCTCCTTCCTCCAAGTAATTACTTTTTTCTCGATTATATTTATAATTGCAACTACAATCATTGCCACCACTGACAATAATACAATAGGTGCAAATACTCCCGCTCCATCAAGTTGTGACATCATTCTTTTACTAAAGTATCCCAGTCCACTTTGTGCTCCAAGCCATTCAGCTATTGCCGCACCAATTATACTAAGTGGCACTGCCATTTTTATTGCTGAAAAGAAATGTGGCAGTGCTGTTGGAATCTTAAGCTTTATAAAAATATCTTTTTTACTTGCACCGTAAGTTATTAAAAGCTCTTCCATTTCTCTTTTTGTAGATTTAAATCCATCATAAACCGCTATGGTTATTGGGAAAAATGTTATTAATATTGTTACCAAAACCTTACTCCATATACTGTATCCAAACCAAAGCACAAAAAGAGGTGCAATCGCTGTTGTTGGTATCGTCTGGGATGCTATTATAATTGGATATAAAGCATTTTCTATTTTCTCATTCATATCCATTACTATTGCAAAAGCTAATCCAATAATAATAGATATAATGAGACCAAGCCCTGTCACTCCCATTGTTGCCGGCAAATGTATTAAAAATAATGGTTCACGAAGCATCCATAGCTTTGCCACAATTTGTGTTGGTGATGGCAATATGTAATGAGCATTTATTATCATTGCAATGATTTGCCAAAATCCTAGAAGCACTATCATTAATATTATTGATGGTAAATTCTTTTTCATATTTCCACCTTCTGTCTAAGTCTGCTTATAAGGCTTTCTTTTAGTTCTATAATTTCAGTTTTTTGCAAGTCACTTCTGCTTCTTGGATATTTAAGAGGGACTTCTATTCTTTCCATATGAATTATAGGTTTGTCTTGTATTACAAATATTGCTTTTGAAAGAAAAATCGCCTCTTCAACATCATGAGTTATAAATAATATGGTTTTATTAAAATGCTTCCATTCTTCTAAAAGCCATTCTTGCATTGAAATCTTTGTAAGAGAATCTAATGCACTAAATGGTTCATCTAAAAGTAATAGCTCAGATCCTGTTAAAAGCGTTCTTGCAAAAGATACTCTTTGTCGCATACCTCCAGATAACTCTTTAGGAAACTTATCCTTATAATCATAAAGTCCAACTTCATTAAGAATATCAACTATTTTCTTTTCTCTTTCGTCTTTTTTTATATTCTTTAACTCTAACGGAAGAGACAGGTTATCACCTATTGTTCTCCAAGGGAAAAGTAAATCTTTTTGAGGCATAAAAGCACTGTAATTTTTGATATTTTTTATTGACTCTCCATTTACAGAAATTTCGCCACTTTGCATTTTTTCTAGACCATTTATCAATCTAAAAATAGTACTTTTACCACAACCACTAGCACCTATAATTGAGATAAATTCACCTTTTTCAACTGAAAATGATAAATTCTTTAGCATTGTGTAGTCATCCTCTGTATATTTAAATGTAACATCTATAAATTCAAGCATTTGTATCATCTCCTTGATTATTCTATGTGCTAAGGTTGTATGCCATATCCCAAAACATGTATTCATAACGACTACAGTTTATAAATATTGTTTTAAGATGTTCAATTTCCTCCTTTGAGCAATTATCTCCAAGCTTGTCAACAATATTTATTATGTTATTATTTACTATATTGTATTCAGGTGGACTATAGCCTCTTATCCATTCACCGTAAAATTCATGTTCTGTTGAACCCGTTACTTCACTAATTTTATCTGCTATCAACTTATAACTCCAACTGCATGATAAAACAGTTACAGTCAATTCTAATAATCCCTCATTTTGAGAAACCCAAAGCATATAATTTGTATATGATGTATTTGTTAATGAAGCCTTTGCATTTACGACATCTTCATGTGATATGTTAAGTCTTTTCATATAATCTTTATGTATACTAGTTTCACTATTTAATATTGAATTCACAAGCTCTGCAAATATTCTCATTGTATCTTCATCTTTAGCCTTAACAACTCCAAGTGCAAAAATCTTTGCATATTCTAAAAGATACAAATAATCTTGAATCATATAATACCTGAATTTTTCTATTTCTAATTCACCGGTTCCAATGCCTTTTACAAATGGATGCTCATGGTACGAATCCCAAATATCCTTTGCACTTAAATATAATATTTCTGATAATTTCATTTTAGCTACTCCTCATTGTTGTTAATAAATATAGTAAGTATTTATTTTTATACAAAAAAAGCCTTCCATCACCAAGATAGAAAGCTTGAACTACTCTTATATAAAATCACTATTTTTCAACGTAAAATTAGTATAATAGGCAAACTCACTTCCCTGCGTTGGTACTAACCACATCAGGTTCAGAGGGTTAAGCAAATGCTCTCTCAGCTTTTTAAGGCACCCCTAGGAATAATTTCACTCAAATTATATAATAATATGTCACTAATGTAAATAGATTTTTAGGCACATGAAAGAAAATAACAGACAAGCATACTGGTCTATTATTTTTTTAATTCTGCCTTATCCCTTATGAAATAGCCTTGATATCTCTTATTACCATAAATAAATCAAAAGCAATTATTATAATTATTGTAATAGAAGTAAAAAATCTTATCGTGATTCCCTTTTCCATTTTATTATTTTGTAGCCACGTCTTAATATAATATTTATTACGAACGAAAACAATTATAAATATTATCACTAAAATAGCCATCATACTTATATTCATAATATTTCCTGCATTTTCACTTACACGAGAAGTTATTTGTGATGTTACTTCAACAAAAGTATTATTAATCATATGTAGTATAATAGTTAATTTGATTGAATATTCCATAGCTAAATACCCCAATATAATACCAATTGCTACTGCCATAAAAATTTGATAAAAGTTACCATGCATTAATCCAAATAATATGGCTGAAATTAATATAGCAAACTTTTTTCCATACTTTTCAAGACTTCTAAGAACTGCTCCTCTATAAATAAATTCTTCAAATATTGGTGCCATTATACATGTATATATAAGCATTGATATTGTTGGTTGATTTAAAACTTCTAATTCTGCTAAAGCATAACTAGCACTTAGTCCAATTGCATTAAGTCCAAATTCCAATCCAGCTGCAAATAATCCCAATGCATTATTTACCGATATTAAAATAACAAATCCAATAATAACAGTTTTTAAAGTAAACTTTTTATTTTCTGCCCTCAAATCATGTTGAAAAAATTTATTTCTTCTATAAATTAAAATTGGAATAAATGCAATAATAACTGCAATAATACTCATTGTGCCAGTAAAACTAGGTTTCTCAAATATAGTTGCTAATTGCTCATCACTTATATTAGGATTCTTTATGGTTTGCACTATCATAATACCTATTGCAGCTATAAATATTACACCATTAGCAATTAATTCATACATCAATAGAGTGATTCCAAGCTTATTAAAATCTTTTTTCATTAATTTTTTAATCACTTTAGCTTCATTATTATCATTCATTTATATCCTCCTGTTCTATGTATTTATTTAATTATATTTTACTACAACTAAAAGATACCATATTAACTACTATCTGATCTTAAAATAATGGTTCATAATTACATGCAGCTATACCCATAATTCATCACTCACTTATATCGTCATATAATTTTTCTAAATAATAATGATCTTCTAGTTTTCTTGTTAAGTTGTCCCATGAATATAGTCTTCTTTGAAGTTCTATCCCATAGTCTCTTTTCACTTTATTTTATACTAACATTCTTGTAAATTTCCGTAAACATAGAATATTTAAATTACACACATGCTTGCATTCTTTAACTAAAAACAGATAGTCCCATTTCAATTTAGACTATCTGCTAATTTAATATTTTTTACACCTTTACGTTCTAATGTTGTCGCGTATATTTTTTAACATTAACACATGTAATCGGCATATTTCCTATAAATTGTTATATTGTTTTATTTTTATAAATATTTATTTTTTCTTATAGAAACCACTCCTAATAAAGTTTTACTTATACTTGCATTATATTTAACATTCACCATACTTTAGTGTATATCCAAAACCAGAAATCAATGACACTCTTTTGGGTAGTGTTACATCAGAGTATTTGGCGGTAGGTATTTCTTCATTAGAAGTTGTTCCAGTTATACTTGTCCTTAGCTTGTCTAAGGAACAAGTGTAACTGGTGCAACTTCTGATGATAGAAATCCACCTCCAAATACTCAGTAACAGGAACAATAGAGTGTCATTGATTTCGGCAGATATACGCATAAGTCTGATTTACAATATGGGTATTTATAAATCCTATTTTTATAAAGATATAAGTAAACATTTATGTATTAAAAATTCTATTTCTTTTTTATATCTGATTAATTCCTCTGAACTTATATTTTCTAATTCTTTTTCACTTTGATTAAATTCTTCGCTTAGTTCATTAAATAAAGCTATTACTTCTTCCCTATTGGTCTCTTTTAATTCACCTAAATATTTTCTTATAGCACTTTCAACATCATTAGCCCAGTTATCTATAGCTTCCATTGATATTTCATTTATTTTCTTTTGCCAAGTTATTGAATCATATAAGAAAAATATTGAATCTGTAAAAACATTTAAAGATTCTGTAATTCCTTTTACAGATGTTGCCTTTATTGTTTTTAATAAATGATTTAAATTATTACTTGTTTCTCCAATAGATGATTTTTCAAAAGCAGTAGTAATCTTCTTTAAATTTTTCATATAAGCATTGTTCTTTCTTACTTTGCCATTATTTCTTTTAGAAGCTTTTCTAAACATTTCTCCCATGGCTTGTTTTACCTTATCACCAATATGCTTTTCTATAATTCCTTCCATAACTTTAGTATAAGAAGGCGTATTTATTTTTACCTTGTTTTCCAATTTAGTGATTTCTGTATTTAGCATATTATCAATCACTCTATCTAAAGAAATAATTTCATCCTCAATATAAGTTATTAAATTTTCAGTTTCTTCATTTGTAAGCTTTGGTACAGAATAGTGTTGCATTAAAGCTAAGGTTTCTTCCTTCATAGCCCATTTACTTTCATCATATATGTATTCTGTAATTGATTCCTTAATTTTCATATCAGCTTTATCTATAAGTTGTGTAGCCTTCACTTTGATATTTGCAAAACCTACATCTATATTTTCTAATATACTTTCTTTTTTATCCAAAAATTCTTTAATTATATTTATTCGCTTTTCTACCTCTTCTTTTTCACATTCAAGATTAGCAATCTTAGAATTAATCTTTATTTCACATTCCCCTAATATATAATCTTGATAGTTTTTTAAGGTTTCTGAAAGTTCTTCTTTCTTATTAATTTCATTAATTCTTTCATAAATATAATCCCAAAGTTTATTTGCCTTTGGATTTTTTTCACTATTACTTTCTATAAAAAATGCTTTTACATCCTTATGTGAACATTCATCAACACTTTTTCTTATTTCTTTTATTCTCTTATTATCATCTTGAACATCAACTGGACACATATTTATAGCTAAAATAACTTCCACATTATCATTTATTATTTCACCAACATATTTTAAAAATTGAAAATCATCATCTCCAAGTCCGACTCTATAAGAAACAACATATACAATAAAATCACTTTCTGGTATGAACTCTTTTAGCACTTCTTCATGCTCACGTATAAGTGAACCATATCCAGGAGTATCAAAAAGTCTCATTCCATTGTATTTAGAGTTTTTACTTGCTCCAATATACTTTAGTCTATTTAATTTTTCATCTGGTGATAATGTAAGAGCCTCAAACTTATCTTTATATAAAAACTCAACACTTGAATCATTATTTACTGCAATTAAACACTCTTTTGCTTCACTATCTATAACAATTTCAGTAACAACTCCTGTAGTTGGTTTAACACTTTCAACTAATACCTTTTTATTAAATATGCTGTTTATTAAAGCACTTTTCCCTGAACTTGTCTCACCTAACATAACAACATAATGAGCAGGATTAATTATTCTC
>Ga0302173_10000514_pt1 | contig 20971 bp, 18 predicted proteins | sample I_Fen_N3_1_FD_198785 | JGI IMG/M metagenome (GOLD analysis project Ga0302173, IMG submission 198785) | Peat permafrost microbial communities from Stordalen Mire near Abisko, Sweden - I_Fen_N3_1 | ecosystem: Environmental > Terrestrial > Soil > Wetlands > Permafrost | place: Sweden: Abisko... | reverse complement strand
GAAGCAAGATGAGAGTAAAAGATGGAGAATATGAAGATTGCAGGGATGCTGATTTGGTTGTAATTGCAGCAGCATTGCCTTATATAACAGGACAAACAAGATTGGATATGATAGAAAAAGCAGCGGGAATAATGGAAAGTATAGTACCAGCTATTATGACAAGTGAATTTTCAGGAATTATTGTCGTAATAACAAATCCTGTAGATGTAATGTCATACTATGTACAAAGGCTTTCAGGTTTACCAGCTAATAATGTTATTGGTACAGGCACAGCATTAGATTCTGCTCGTTTAAAATATCATTTGGCGGATGTTATGAGTGTTGATCCCCAAAGTGTTCATGCTCTATGCATGGGAGAACATGGAGATTCTCAAATAATTCCATGGAGTCAAATAACAGTAGGCGGTAAGAAGTTTTTAGATATTATCAACGATAATAAAGTGCGATTAGAAGGCTTTGATATGAATTCTGTAACTGAAGATATAAAAAAGGTAGCTTATCGTATTGTAAATGCAAAAGGTGCAACTACCTTTGGTATAGCTGCAACTACTGTGCAAATTATTAAAGCAGTATTACATGACGAAAATAAGGTTATTCCTGTATCAGCTATGCTTAATGGTGAATATGGTGAAGAGGGTTTATATGTAGGTGTACCTGCAGTTTTAAATAGTGAAGGTGTAAAAGAATTAGTTGAATATCATTTAGATGATAATGAAATGATAGAACTAAAAAAATCTATTGAAGTTATTAAGGAATACAATAAAAAACTTAAATATTAACATAAAAGCGCATCATTTGTTAAGAATGAGCGCTTTTTCTCTTTGATATTAAGACAATACATTTAGATAATAAATAAGGCAGATAAATTCTTTATCTTGAACAAATGGTAATGAAAAATGTATAGTAAATATATAAGTTTTACAAAAAAATCTAGAAATGAGAAAGGCAAATTTAATGAGTGATGAATTAAAGTTTAATTTAGAGGAAATGAGTGAATTTTTTAATAAAAGAGCTAAGACCTATGATGATCATATGTATAAAATAGTAGAAAAATTTGAAGATTACTATGATACTTTATCAAGTCCTATGGGCGAGGGAGAAAAGATTAAAGTATTAGATATTGGATGTGGTACAGGCCTTGAATTAGAAGGAATATTTAAAAGAAATCCTGAAGCAGAAATTGATGTTATTGATATGTCTGAGGAGATGCTTACCATATTAAAAGAAAAATATAAGGATAAGCTTAATCAAATAAAAATAATACAAGGATCGTATTTAACAATTCCATTTAATCAAAATTACTACGATTATGTTATAGCATCTATGACAATTCACCATTTTACTAAAGAAGAGAAAGTAGCTCTATATAAGAAAATTAATAGTACGTTAATAAATGGAGGAAAGTATATTGAGGGAGATTATTACATGTTATCTAAAGAAGAAGAGGAAAAATGTCTAGACTTCTATTATGATGCAATTAATAAAATTCCAAAGGATCAAAAGCACTTATATCACATTGATATTCCATTTACATTAGAAACAGAAAATGAATTATTAAGTGTAGGTGGATTTACTAATATATATAAGAAACTTCAGTTTGGGAAAAAGTGTATTTTAGTTGGAGAAAAAATAGAAAACATAACTCATAGAAAATTAAGAATCTCAGATTGCGATAAAATAAAAGATATAGATGCATCTCAATATATTGGAAAAGCATGGCGTGAGGTTGATGGAAAGCGTAAGCTCATAGAAATTAATTATCAAGATGAAACTTGGCCAAATGGGTATGAATGGCATTATAATAATCTCAGAAACACTATAATAAGTGGTGGTAGCGCAATTGGTTGCTTTGATGAAAATAATAAAATATTAGGGTTTGGTACTATAAATAATGTATTATTTGGTGAAAAAATTAAGTATGTATTATTAGATCAACTTTTTATTTCATTGATGAATAGATCCAAAGGTATAGGTAGAAAGTTATTTATGGAATTAGTAAATGAAGCAAAGAAACTTAATGCAGATAAAATATATATTTGTGCTGGATCAGCAGAAGAAACAATTGCATTTTATTTTTCAATAGGATGTATAGAAGCAGAAGAAATAAATCAAGAATTGTATGAAAATGATAAGAGAGACTTTCAGTTGGAATTTAGTCTATGATGTAAAGAAAGTTATTATCGTAATAATATAGGAGTGTTAGCTGCTAGAGATTAATAGAACTAGCTTTTAGAGACATAAAAAACTTTGTAATTTATGGGGGTAAAATATGTTATTAAAATCAGATAGAATAATTATTAGAGATTTAGAAAGAAAAGACAAAGAAAATCTATACAAAATTGTATGGCAAAAGAATGTAGTTCGTTTTATGGGTGATTGGTCACAATATAATCCATCGCCTGAAAGTTTTAATAGTTACATTGAATGGCATCAAAGTCGCATGGAGTCAAAAGATATATATGAAAATAAAAGATATGCGGTAGCATTAGCCAATACGGATGAACTTATTGGAGTTGTAGGTATGGGAACTGAAGATACTTTAAACGAAGTGGAAATGGCATACTTTATAGATGAAGATTATCAAGGTAAAGGATATGCTACGGAGGCTTTATCTATGCTACTTAAATGGTGCTTTGATGTTTCAGATATTTCATATTTGATATTAACAATAGATTGTGCAAATGAATCTTCATGCAAAGTTGCAGAGAAAGCAAGGTTTGAATTATTTGAAAAGAGGACACCTATAAGTCATAAGCAACCAAACATGGAAAGTGATAGTTATTACTATTATCGAAAATACAGGAACAAATCATAGAGGGAAAGGATACACTATGGATATTATTATTGAATTAGGAAAAGCAAACGATATTGATGAATTAGAACAGCTTTATAATGATTTGAATGATTATTTAGAGACGGAAGTTAACTACCCTGGATGGAGAAAAGATATCTACCCTGTCAGGCAAAATGCAATTGATGGAGTTAATCATGATAATCTCTATGTAGCAAAATATAATGGAAAAATCGTTGGTTCCATTATTTTAAATCATGAACCTGAACTAGCATATTATAATGCTAAATGGGAAATTGAGTCTGACTATACAAATATTTTTGTTGTACATACATTTGCAGTTCATCCAGATTTTTTGAAATGTGGTGTAGGCAAAGCCTTAATGGACTTTTCTATTGAATATAGCATTAAGTCGCATGCTAAGTCAATTCGTTTGGACGTTTATGAAAGAAATATACCTGCTATAAGGCTATATGAAAAATGTGGTTTTAAATATATTGATACAGTTGACTTAGGGCTTGGAGATTACGGGCTGAATTGGTTTAAACTATATGAAAAATTAATAGGAGGTAAGAAGAATTATGGAACAATTTAAATTTATAAGTAACTACATGAAAAATGATAAATATAGGAAAAGCTTTAATGAGCTAGCAATGAAAACTTTTAATATTAATTTTGAGGAATGGTTTATAGATGGATATTTAGACGGGAATTATATTAATTATTTATGAAGAGAATGTTGTGGCTAATGTATCTGTAAATAAATTTAATGTAATTTATAATGGAGAATTCAAAAAAGCAATCTAACTTGGAACTGTTATGTCAAAGCTTCTTATTGAAGATGATGAAAAAATACTATTTAATTTTATTGCAGAAAGTGAAAAGTATAAAATTGATTTCAATTAGAAGATAATATAAAGGATGCTTTGTTTGTTAAAGAAGGAAAAGTAACTTTAGATAATGGAATATTGTTTCCTAAGACCTCGCATACATAATTTTCCAAACACAAGGGAGGTATACTGTTAAGACGTATGAAACCCTAATATGCCTAATTTTCAATACAAAAGTAATAATTTGATAAAAGGATATATTAAAATAAATTTCAAAGCATTTTAATATATCCTTTTTATGTATTTATTGAATAATTAAGGAGGGGTGGTGATAAAAAAATTAATCTTTATAAGAACCATAAAAAGTTATTATTTCAGTATCACCTACTTTCTCTCTTGGAAAAATAGCAATATTATAGGTTTTATCTATATGAAGAGGTGTATAATTTTTTGAATTATCATATTCATCAACAACATAATAGTTATCCACATGATTTAAGTAGTTTCTTAAAACTTGGACATTTACAACTGCAATGTATTTTGATTCTGCACCTACTGTTCCAGTAAGCTGTATTTGTTTTAATGTGGGGTTGTTATTACAGCAAGGCTTGAAAGTTACTTTTAAATAAGGAGCAAGGCACTTATTTGCACATATTGCAGAACTAAAATGTACAAGAGAGTTTTTACTTTTTCCGTATAACATTATGCTTGCAGGAACAAAACGATTTTTAACCCATAATCTAACAAATGAAGTGAGAGGTATTTTTACAAATGAGTTTGAAGTTATTGGATAAAAATCTTGTTCTATTATGCTATTTATTTCAGGAAGGTTATTGCAACATGTGCAAGAATTGAAGTATTGATTTAATGGATATATGCTAAAAATTTTATGGCTATCATTATAAAATTTATCCATCTTAAATAATATAAGTTCAGCATGACATATTGAAACATTGCAAGGGATAGAAGAAATATCAAAAAAAAGATAGCTTAAATAATTATTGTCCAAGTCATTACCTACGGATATAATATCTTTGTTTATATACTTAGTTGGAAATTTGCGTGTTGCTGTAAGACTTTTTTTTACTGGAATAATTATACTAGCCATATTATATCCTTCCTCTCTAGATTTTATAAGACACGAAGTCAAAACAATGACTTCATGCAATTAATAGTATAGTTTTATGCTATAGCTGTGAAAGAAAAATTAAAACCTTCTGTAGCAGTATCGGTAGAAAGCTTTCTTGGAGCAATAGCTAAATTATAAGTGTTATGAAAAGCATAACCAATAACAGTAGGCGGAATTGAAACTGTTCTATAAAATACATCATCTCTAGTGGCATTAGTAACAGTAACAGTAATACGAACATAACCTTGATTACTATTATTAGGAACAGTTCCAGTAACTGCAACAGGGTACTTAGAACTAGTTTGTGGTGTGTCAAAATCTATTGCCATTTAAATACATCTCCTTAAAATTAGCTTTTGTATATAATATAATTTATTAATATATTTACAAATTGTGATAAATAGAATTAAATTTTATTACGTGAATTGAATATTAATAAAATATTGATCTATTTTAGTTTTTTTTTTGCATAAAATATAATAGAAATATGATTATTTATTTGTAAAATAAAAAAATAGATATGATTAATCATAATCATAATGATCAAAGAATATAATATTAGAAGCAGAATTTTGGAGTGATAAAATGCAACAAAAGCCGGAAAGTCTAAAAAAGCAAGTGAAAAAAAATACAAATTTGGGGGGATGTAATGAAAAATGAAATAAGTTTATGTATGATTGTAAAAAATGAAGAGGAATATCTAAGAAGATGTCTTAGCAGTATTAATGATATTGCAGGCGAAATAATTATAGTCGATACAGGTTCTACAGATAAAACGGTAGAAATTGCTAAAAAATTTGGAGCTAAAGTTTACTACTTTAAGTGGAACAATAATTTTAGTGAAGCCAGAAATGAATCCTTAAAATATGCAACTAAAGATTGGATACTTATACTAGACGCAGATGATGAGATTTACCAAGAGGATAAAAAGTTTTTAAGAGCCTTATTAGATGGTGAATTGGATGAAAACGCAATTTATTATTTTGAGACACTCAGTTACTACGGAAGCAGTGTGGAAAAAGGTGATATTGTTATAAATTTAAATCCACGATTATTTAAAAATAAGCGAGGAATTCATTATGAAGGAGAAGTTCATAATCAATTAATTTTTACTCAAGGAGAATATAATTCAATCTGTGATTCTATAAAAATACATCATTATGGGTATTTAGATAAAAGGATTACATCTAAAGATAAAAGAAATAGAAATATATCTATTTTGAAGGAACAAATAAAAAATAATCCAGAGTATATGTTCGCTTATTTTAATTTAGGAAATGAATATGCAGCCTTAGATGATATGAAGAATGCTTTAGAATGTTATTATAAAGCTTATGAAAAGTTTGATTCAGATAGTGGTTATAGTTCTGTATTAATATTGCGTATAATTGTTTCAAACTACAATTTAGGAGAGTATAATGTAGCTTTAAATTTTGTAGACATTGGAATTAAGAATTATCCACAATGTACAGATTTATATTTTTATAAGGCTCTTATTTATAAAGCTATGGACAGTCCAACACTTCAAATAAAGGCATTAGAGAAATGTATTGAATTAGGCGAAGCACCTTCGGAAGTAAAATTTATATATGGAACAGGAAGCTTTAAAGCTTATTATGAATTGGGTAATGTTTATATGAAATTTAAAGATTATGATACTGCATATAACTATTATATTGAAGCCTTGAGGTTAAAATCAGATTATATTGAACCATTATATAATCTAACACATATATTGAAAGCAAAAAATATATTATTAGATGATTTTAAGATAACGATAGAAAAGCTTTTCGCAGAGAATCAGAAAGCTTCTTATAGTATTATTGCAGACTTATTTTATGATATTGGATATTACGAAACAGCATTAGAATACATAAGAAAATGCGAAAATGCTGGGTTGGTTACAGAAAGTACTACAATATTTAAAATAAGATGTCTTGTAAGAAGTGGTGAGTTTGAAGAAATTATAAATATAAATGATATAGATGAAAAAAGTTCATATTACATGACTTTTTCAATGTATAAGGTAATAAGTGCTGTATTAATAAATGAATGCGAAGATGCATTATCTATAGTGAAAAACTTTAAAGAGGATACTTTATCCAGTTACGATAAGAAACTCTTGAGTGTATATTCAGAGGCAATAAAACTATTTACTAATGAATCAACGAGCAAGTTAATACAGGATGAAAATGAAAAGGACTATATGAATATAATTTTAGAAATTCTAGAAATATTACTTATAAACAATAAATTTGATGAGCTAAAAATAGCTGTTAATCTATTTAATTTAATAGATAATAAGTCTGCACTTCTTTATCTAGGAAAATTATATTATAAATACAATTATATTGACATAGCTAAAAAGGAAATATTAAGATCAATAAAAGAATTTGATATATATGATAATGAAGCTCTAGATATATTAAAAAGATAAATAAAGATTATATGAAAGTGAGCATATAAGTGTTGTGTTCACTTTAATTTGTATGCAAAATACGAAAAGTAATAGGATAGAAAAGCATATATTAAGATGAATTTTAAAACATCTCGATATATCCTTTTTTGATTTTGACTTAGTGGCATCAAAATACAAAGAATAGTTATTTAGAACATGTATTTAAATGAAACATATATTACATTTATATTGAATATTGCTTTTTATGGGCTTTTAGGAAATGGATTTTGTCGATTGTGCCTTATGCATACTTCATTATTAACGAATGATGTAATATGTTAAGTCATAATATATTACATTAAGTTATAATATCAAATACTAAAGAATATAGTATTATAAGAAAAATATTGGAGTGATAAGATGCAGGAAAAATCAAAATCCATTTCGGAGCAACTAAAAGAAGAATCAAATAAAATACTTCAAAATAATAAAGAAGATGCTATAAATTTAAGTCAAAAAGAAAGAATGGTATTCTTTGTAAAGCAAGGGTTAGATAGTTTTCTTGATGATATTATTCATGGATTATCTGAAGAATATGATATAAAGAAAATTATCGTAACAGAATATAGGCAAATTGACGAAGGTATGCAATGGGCTGATATTTGTTGGTTTGAATGGTGCGATGAATTAATAGCATATGGAAGTAAGCTTGAGTTAGCTAAAGAAAAGAGGATTATATGTAGACTTCACAGTTATGAAGCATTTACTGATTATATCAAAAATATAAATTTTGATAATGTAGGTAGCATGGTACTGGTTTGTAATCATATAAAAGATTTTATAATTGAAAAATTCAATGTAGATAAAGAGAAGATTATAGTAATACCTAATGGGATAGATGAAAAAAAATGGATTTTCAAAGAAGTTAAAAATGGATTTAATATAGCATATGTTGGATATATAAATTATAAAAAAGGACCAATGCTTTTATTACACACGTTTAAGGCTATTTATGATAAAGATAATAGATATAAATTATATATTGCAGGGCAGTTTCAAGACCATAGAGATATATTATATTATAACCAAATGATAAAAGAATTTGGATTAGAGAACAATGTAATATATCAAGGCTGGCAAGATAACTTAGATAAATGGCTTGATGATAAGAATTATATACTATGCACTAGTGTTCTTGAATCACAGAATATGAGTGTTATGCAGGCTATGTGTAAAGGGATAAAACCTATAGTACACAATTTTGTTGGAGCAAGGAAAATATATAATGAGGAATATATATGGAATACAATAGAGGAAGCTGTAAATATGGTTACAGAAAATAAATATATATCTAATGAATACAGAAAATATATTATTGATAATTACAGCAATGACAAGCAATTATGTAGAATTAAAGAACTACTTACTAAGTTGGTAGTTAATGAAAAAAATAACAACATATTAATAAAAGAAGAACCATTAGTTACAGTTGGAATTATTAATTATAATTATTCTAGATTTATAGATAAATCAATTGAATCAGTATTAAATCAAACTTATAAAAATATTGAATTGATAATTATTGATGATTGTTCAACTGATGATTCAATTGAAAAAATAAAATTATATGAAGAAAAGTATCTCAATATTAGGGCAATATTTCATGAGGAAAATAGTGGGGATGCTGTTTTTGGAGTTCGAAAAACTATTAGTGAAGCTACAGGTAAATATCTCATGATTTTGTCAGCTGATGATTATTTGGCTACTGAAAGTGCTATTTATGATTTTATTACTAATTTAGTTAATGATTCAGAATTGGATTATGTTTATTGTAATCTTAAAATAGTTGATGTAGATGGAATTTATAAAAGTAGTTGGCGCTATAAACAGTATAGTGCAGATGAAATAATAGATGGTACGTTTAATCGTAGTGGTTCTGGAATAATACCAATAACTTCTGGAGTTTACAAGACTGACTTTTATCGTAAAAATAATTTGCAATGGTATGATGATAAAGATAATAAAGTTGCTGGCGATACATTAAATTCTTTAATATATGTAAAGAATAATTTCAAGTTTAAGTTTATAGATAAAGAATTAATGTGTTATAGACAACATGATAATAATATAACTTATGATTTGAAAAATCGTATAAAATCAATTATATCTGTTATGGAGTACATTGTAAATAATTTCAGTGAAACAAAATATTTAAAGAATACTGAGTGGACGAATTTAAATAAAGAAAGTGCAGAAAGTAAAAAGAATTATTTAATAGGATTGCAATATTATAACACATTTATTATGTATTTGAGTGGAAAAGGTATGCCTTGGAAACATGATCTAAATTTTGATGTAGAACAAACAAAGGTATTTCTACAGCCACTTATTAAGATTACAGAAAAATACATGAAAAAAAGTTTAGCTATAAGTAATTTGTATAGTGATAATATTAAAATTGTTTTAAATGAGATAAACAAGTACAAGATGAATATTAGTATTAATAAGGAGAGTAAAGAATATATTTTACAAAGTCAAATAGTAGATGAAGGAAACGATTTAAGAAAAAATTTGCTAGAAAAATATAAAAATAAATATAAAAATAATAATTTTAAATTCTTAATTTATTCACCTTTAAATGGATATTGGAAATATAGTTTTTTATCATGGAAACAAGCTTTAAATTATATGGGCATTGAAGCGGATGTAATTTATGAAATTAATTTAGAGTCTAATTATAGTTGTTATGATACGTTTATAAATATAGCAGAAAGTACTTATATAAATAATTCATTTAGAAACAAAACAATAGATAGTATAAGAAATAAAATAGGAATTGTATCAAAAGAAATTAATAATGAAGAGTTAGATTTAGTAAATATACAATTATGTAAAAAATTTAATTATAAATTTCTAATATCATCACAAGTTGAAGAAACAAATAGTAGCATTTTATATAATTGGATAAACAATAATATTAGTATTGAAAATATTCCATTTGGATTTAATCCATTAATTAATTATCCAGAAGATGCAAAAAAAATATATGATTATTTTCTTGTTGGAAGCAATAGTTATCTAAAGTACAATGAAACTGAAAAATATTTGGTACCTATTTTAAATAAATATAAAAATGGCATATTAAGAGGAACTGGATGGGGAAGTAATATACAGGAGTTAAACCCAAACAATTCGAACTTTTTCTATAATAGGTCAAAGATAAATTTGAATTATCATTTAGAGGCGCAAAAGCAAAATAGAAGTGAAGTTAATGAGAGAACATTTATTATTGCTTCTTGTGGAGAATTTCAATTGGTAGATAATCCTAAATTAATTTATGAATTTTATACAGATGATGATATGGCAATAGTAAGTGATCAATATGAGTATATAGAAAAATTTGAGTACTATTTAAACAAGCCATTAGAAAGATTAGAAAAATCTCATAGTGCATTAGTAAAAACTTATGAAAAAGATTTTAGTATATTCAATAGATTAGAAAAACTTTTGAGACAGATTATATAACAAAGGAGGTGTATGTTTTGTTAATTCCAGCTGAAAATTTTAAAAGATATATAAATATAAATAATGGGAATAAAGAAAATTTTTTTATTGGAAGTATAGGCATAAATAGTTATGTATCTGATATGTTTTTTATGATAACACCAGGTGATGAAACTGTAAATTTATGCATAGGTAATTTTACATCCATAGCCAATGGAATAATTGCTCATATCAATAGAAATCATGATTATAAATCTGTTTGTCAACATTTTTATTTTAGTGGTAATGCTGATGTTGATATATTTAATTTTACAGATAAAAAAATACAACAGAAGGGTCATATATTTATTGGAAGTGATTGTTGGATAGGTGCAAATGTAACTTTAATGTCTGGTATTAAAATTGGAAATGGAGCATTAATAGGAGCAAGTTCTGTTGTTGCAAAAGATATTCCACCATATGCAATAGTTGTTGGTAATCCTGCAAAGATAATAAAGTATAGATTTAGTGAAGAGCAGATAAAAAAAATGTTGGAAATACAATGGTGGAATTGGGATGTAAATAAAATTAAAAAAAATATAGAATGGTTTAAAAAAGATGTTGATGAATTTATTGAAAAATTCTATGATGGTAAAAAACAAGCTTTAGATAATGTTATGTATGAACACAATAAAATTAGAATGTTATTTTTCCCTGATTTTAATGAACCATATCCTGTATGGAGAAAAGTATTAAAAGAATATAGTGAAACTTTTTCAGAGGACTCAGATATTACATTAGTTGTAAGGATTAGAAGTGATGCTAATTTTAATAATAATATTACTTTAATTGAGGAAGAATTAAAGAAATATGATAAGTCAGATATAGTAGTAATAAAAGGTGAACTTAAAACTGAAGAAGCATTATTTAAAGATATGGACTATTTTATTGCAACAAGAAGCGTGAATACAATAGATTTTATTGAATTTGCAAATAGAAATAATACTGTTATATTGTCAGGTACTAATACTCCTATTTTTACAACAAAATTTGTGAAGGAGTAAAAATATATGGTTAAGAATAAAAAAATTTTATTAACAGGCGGAGCAGGTTTTATAGGAACAAAGTTATGTAAGATTCTTAGCATTAATAATGAAATGTTAATATATGATAATTTAAATAGAAACTCAATTAAAAATACAAATTTATTAGATAAGAATAATATAAATTTAGTTCAAGGGGATATTTTAGATTTAAATCATGTGAAGCTTGCAGTAGATGAATTTAAGCCTAATATAGTAATTCATTTAGCAGCAGTGGCAGGAATAGATACAGTTATAAAAAATCCGGTAACTACTATGAAAGTTAATATGATAGGGACATATAATATTTTGGAAGCATTAAAAGCGCATAAAATAGATAGATTTATAGATTTTTCTACATCAGAAGTATTTGGTTCTTACGCTTATAAAGTTGATGAGCAGCATACAACCAATTTAGCGCCTGTAGGTGAAGCAAGATGGACATACTCTGTTTCCAAACTTGCAGGAGAACATTTAGCACATAGTTACTATAAAGAATATGGACTTCCAGTAGTAACTGTAAGACCTTTCAATATATATGGAGATGGTCAGGTAGGGGAAGGTGCTATTCATCATTTTGTTATTAAAGCTATAAATAATGAAGAGATACAAATTCATGGTGATGGAGATCAAATACGTTCTTGGTGTTATATAGATGATTTTGTAAATGGAATAATGTTATGTTTAGATAACGAAGAGGCAATAGGACAATCATTTAATATTGGTAATCCAAGAGGAACTATTACTATATCAATGCTTGCTAAATTAATAAAAAGATTAGCTAATTCTAACTCTGAAATTGTTTATGTACCTAAGACTTATGTCGATGTAGAACTTAGGATTCCTAGCATAGAAAAGGCTAAAGATATTTTAGGATTTGAGCCTAAATATGATTTAGATGAAGGATTAGAAAAAACAATTGAGTGGTATAGGGGTGAATTAAAATGATTAAACTCACAGTGCCGGATATAGGTCAAGAGGAATTAGATGAAGTAAAAAAGGTCTTTGATTCAAAATATTTGGTGCAAGGGGATAAGGTAGAAGAATTTGAAAATCAAATAAAAGAATATTTAAATGTTAAGCATGCTATTGCTGTTAGCAGTGGAACGGCAGCACTACACTTAGCATTACTTTCTATGGAAGTAAAAGAAGGAGATGAAGTTATAGTACCTGATTTTACATTTCCAGCTACATCTAATGTAGTAGAAATTTTAGGTGCTACTACTAAATTTGTAGATATTACATTAGACAGTTTATGCATAGATGTAGAAAAGATAGAGAGTGTTATTACGGATAAAACAAAAGCTATAATTCCAGTTCATGAATTTGGACAGGCTGCTGATATGGATAAAATAATGAATTTAGCTAAAAAATACAATCTTAAAGTCATAGAAGATGCTGCTTGTGCTCTTGGAGCAGAATATAAAGGAAAAAAGGTTGGGACTATTGGGGATATAGGATGCTTTAGCCTTCATCCAAGAAAAGCTATAACTACTGGTGAAGGTGGAGTTGTAGTTACAGACAACGATGAATTAGCTGAAAAAATCAGAATACTTAGAAATCATGGACTTAGTTATGTGGATAAAAAACCTAAATTTGTAACTGCAGGTTTAAATTATAGAATGACCAATATTCAAGGAGCTATTGCAACGGTACAAATGAAAAAATTAGAAGCAATAAATAGCAAAAAGATTGAGTTAGCTAAACAGTATAATAAATTGCTTAAAAAAGCGAATGGTATAACATTACCAGAAGAAAAAAGTTATGGAAAACATGTATGGCAAACATATCATATATTATTAGATGAAAAAATTGATAGGGATGAATTAATTGAAAAACTAAAATATAAGGGTATTGAAACAAATTTTGGTGCTTATGCCGTTAATGAACAGCTTTATTATAAAGAAAAATACAATTATGAAAATGGAGAATTCAAAAATTCGATTCAATCTTATGCACATGGATTAGCACTTCCATTATATGCAGATTTAAATAGACACCAATTAGAATATGTTGTTGAGATATTATTTAAGCTCTTAGAAAATTAATAATATTACTTCGTAATAAAGTTTAAAGGGGGTACAAAATGTGCTTTATAAAGATAATTTTATTTATAAAGTAAATGATATTAATGTTTTTGGTGGAGGACAAATATTTTATCAGGTAAAACCTTTATTAAATAATGAAAATATTATAATCACAAATGTTTTTGATGATGGTTTTGAAGAAGAAAAATATAATATTAATAAAGCGAATGTGGAAAATATTGGTTTGTTATATTGTGTTGGGTATAACAATATGAGAATAAGGTATAAAAGATATAAAGAAATTAAAAATTTAAAAGCAGAATTTATATCATTCATAGCTGATAATGCTATAATTTCTTCTGAAACCAATATCGGCAATGGAACAATAATTAATCAAGGAGCAATAATAGATAATTATGTAACAGTAGGAGAATGCAGTTTTATTAATATTGGTTCAACTATATCCCACCATTCTAGAATTGAAAATAATGTTTTTATTGCGCCAGGTGTTAGTATTGCTGGATATGTTAATATTAATGAAGGTGTTTTTATAGGTACAAATGCTACGATAATAGATTGTATAAATATCGGAGAAAATTCTATTATTGCAGCAGGTGCAGTGGTTATCAAAGATGTTCCTTCAAATTGCTTAGTAGCAGGAAATCCAGCAGTTATTAAAAAGTCATATAATATTTAGGAGTGATTAGTATTAATGAATATACTGATAACTGGAATTAATGGTTTCATTGGAAAAAATATTAAAGAAAAATTAAAAGATGATAAAAGAAGTAAATATTTTTTTGGAACAACATCTGATATTGAAGATTGCGTTCAATTTCAAAAAAATTATATTGGTATAGAAGAAAAATTACAAAATGAAACTATTGAGTGTGTGGTTCATTTAGCAGCAGTAATACCGAATTTATTTACAAATGTGGAGTTTGATGATGTTTTTTTACCTAATGCATTGATGCTAGACAACTTATATAAATTTTCACTAAAAAAAAATATTAAAAAGTTTATTTATATGTCAAGCTTCGGATCAATGGAAGACTATAAAAATTATAAAATTAAAGATTACTATACACTATCTAAAATTTATGGTGAGCATGTTTGTTCTATGATGGAAGCAAGAAATATTCAAACAGCATCATTACGAATACCATCTCCATATGGTCCATATTCAAATCTAAAAAGTGTAATTAATATTTTTATAGAAAATGCTTTGAAAAATTTAGATATTAATGTATATGGCTCTGGAAAAAGAGAGCAAAATTTTATTTATGTTGAAGATGTAATTAAAGCAATTGAGTTATTTGTTAATACAGAAAATAAAATAAGTGGAGTATATAGTATTGTTTCAGAAAAAAATACATCTATGCTGGATTTAGCTCAAATGATTAAAGAAATATGTGAATCAAAATCTAAAATTATTGTAGGAAAATATAGAGACGCACAGGAGGGTTTCAGACCAGAATATGATTATGATAGAGTATATAGAGAAAATGGATATAAGCCTGATTATAATATATATACAGGCTTGAAAAAATATATAGAATGGTATGTGAATAATATATGAAGATAGCTGTTATTTCAGATATTCATTCTAATTTTGATGCACTAGAAAAAGTTATTTATGAAGTAAGTAAATATGATTGCAATATGAAAATATGTTTAGGAGATATGGTAGGGTATTATAATAAGCCAAATGAAGTGATTGAAATTTTAAAAAAGCATGATTTTAAATGTGTAAAAGGCAACCATGATAAATTTATATTAGGTGAACTAGATTATAAAAAAGAAAATGAAAAAATTTATGGTATAAAAAGACATAGAGAAATTTTAAGTCGTGAAAATATATTATTTTTAAAGAATTGTCCTGAGTATATTGAATTAAAATATAAAAATTATAATTGCTGCTTTTGTCACTCATTAAAAAATGACTGTCAAGTTTATTTAGAAGATAAAAATGATATTATTAAAAATTTTGATATTATAAAAAAATATGATTACTATTTCTATGGACATACACATAGGAAAAAAATCACAACAATTAAAAACAGTGTGATTATAAACCCAGGATCAGTTGGCCAGCAGAGAGAGAAAGCGTGGAAGCCATCATTTTGTATTTTAGATTTGAATGAGAATCTGCATACAATAGTAAGCATTGAATATGACATAAAAAAATATATTAATGATTTAAATACAAATGGATATGATAAAAGACTAATAAATATTTTAGAAAAATATTAATAAAGCTAGAAGGTGAGTTTTAATTGGCTAAAGTAAATGTATTAATAACAGGCATTGGTAGCGCTGGCGTTGGAGAACAAATATTAAAAGCTTTGAAAGAATCTGATTTAGATTTAGTTATTGTAGGTACTGATATAAGTGATATATGTTTTAATAAGAATAAAGTAGATAAATTTTTAGTTGTTCCACCAGTTAATGATATAAATTATGGACAATATATAAGAAATGTGATCAATAATAATAATATAAAAGCAGTTTTTCCGGGATCTGAGGTAGAATTAAAATATTTTAGTAATAATATTTTAGAATTTCAAGATGTTTATATCGCTATTAATAATAAAGACATTATAGATTTATGTTTAAATAAATTTGAAACATATGAAAAGCTTTCGCAATTAGGTATATCTACAGCTAAATATAATAAAATAAATACTCTTCATGATTGTCACAAAGTTAATTATTTTCCAATCGTATTAAAACCAAATACTAATTCAGGGGGTTCATCACATATTTATGTTGCTTTTGATATGCAAGAATTAGTGATGTTTGTAAAATATATGTTAAAACATGGAATTGACATTATAGCGCAAGAATATATTGATTATGATAATAATGAATATACAATAGGAGTTTCTTCAGACTGCCAAGGAAATGTATTAGGATCTATTATATTAAAGAGATTAATAAATAACGCTCTCACAACAAATAAGAAATTTAAATTTAATAATAAAAATCTAATAATATCATCAGGAATTTCTCAAGGAGAATTTATTAATGATGAAAATATAAAAAGGCAAGCAGAAGAAATTGCAAAAAAATTACGATCTAAAGGTCCAATGAATATACAAGTCAGGGTTTCTAACAACAAATTACTATTGTTAGAAATAAATCCGAGGTTATCTGGTACTACTTATTTAAGAGCAATGGTTGGATATAATGAGCCAGCAAATATGATAAAGCAAAATATTTTACATCAAGATTTTAGTTATAGTTATTCTACCAAAATGGTACTTAGAAGCATTGTTGAGAACATTAATGAATAATTTAAGTTGACTTCATTGTGATGTTGAGATTAAAAAAATATCATATATTTAAGACACAGTTGAATTTAATAGTATCACTATCTTAAATTTATGAACCTAAATTAGAGTATACCTTACACTGAATATAATGTGTAAGGTATTTCATTGTTTGTAAAGCAATACTTTTTATATTCTGAGAACGTATTAATAAAAAAAACATATTATATATTGAGTTTGAACTAACTAAAGTAATATACAAACTAGGAGAGGATTTAATGTTAAACAAAGACAAATTAATTTATAAAATTAATAACAAAACAGCTGTAATAGGTATTATTGGTTTAGGATATGTAGGACTACCTTTAGCAGTAGAAACTGGAAAAAATGGGTATAAAGTCGTAGGTTTTGATATTCAAGAGAAAAAAATCAACATGATTAATAATGGAGAAAATTATATAAGCGATGTTATAGATGAAGAATTGAAGAGTGTGATTAAAAATGGAAACTTAAAAGTAAGCAATGAGTTTGAATTTATAAGGGATATTGATATAGTATTAATCTGCGTTCCTACTCCACTAGATAAGTATAAGCAGCCAGATATAAGTTATGTTAAAGAGTCTACAGAATCAGTTGGAAAGTATCTACATGAAGGTATGCTTATAATTCTTGAAAGTACAACTTACCCTGGAACTACAGAAGAATTAGTCTTGCCTATATTAGAGAAAATGTCTGGTTTAAAGTGTGAAAAAGATTTTTACTTAGCATTCTCACCAGAAAGGGTAGATCCAGGAAACTTAATATATAATACTTGTAATACAGCAAAGGTAGTTGGAGGAGTAGATAAAGATAGTACAGAAATTGCAGCAGCATTATATAGAAATATTTTAAATAGCGAAATTTTTGAAGTATCCAGTCCAAGAGTAGCTGAAATGGAAAAAATTCTTGAAAATACTTATAGAAATATAAATATTGGATTAATAAATGAAATGGCAATTATATGCAATAAGATGAATATAGATATTTGGGAAGTTATAGAAGCTGCAAAAACTAAACCTTATGGTTTTCAAGTATTTTATCCAGGTCCAGGGCTCGGTGGACATTGTATACCATTAGACCCATATTATTTGACTTGGAAAGCTAGAGAATATGATTATCACACAAGACTTATAGAAACTTCGGGGGAAATAAATAACTTTATGCCTCAATATATAGTGCAAAGGGCTGCCAACATATTAAATGGATTTAATAAACCTTTAAACAAAGCTAATATTTTGATATTAGGAATAGCCTATAAAAGTGATATAGATGATTATCGAGAAAGTCCTGCTCTTAAAGTAATAGAAAATTTTCAAAAACAAGGTTCAGAAGTAGCATTTTATGATCCATATATATCATCTTATAAGTATAAAGGAAACGAGTATGAAAGTGTTGTAGAATTAACAGTTGAGGTGTTAAAAAATGCAGATTTAGTTGTTGTAACTACTGATCATAAAAAATATAATTACAATTTTATTCAAGAAAACGCTAAATTTATATTTGATACAAGAAATGCAACTAAGAATGTTAAGAATAAAGAAAACATTGAATTGCTATAAGGTATTAGAAATTTGTAAGTGAGCATAAAACAGTGTGTGCTCACTTGAATTTTGTATGAAAAGTATAAAAAAATAATAGGATAGATATGCAATTTGCAGTATAATATAATAGATATATGAAAATATTGGGGGGCAATTTAAATGAGTAAATTTTGGAATGATAAAGTAAAAGAAATAGAGCCTTATGTACCTGGGGAGCAGCCTAAAGACAAGAAGTACATAAAGTTAAATACTAATGAGAATCCATATCCACCATCTAAAAAAGTAATAGAAGCTATGAAAAGTGCAGTTAATGATGATTTGAAGCTTTATCCAGATCCAACTTGCAGTGATTTAATTGGGGAAATCGCTAAATACTATAACTTAAACGAAGATGAAGTTTTTATTGGAAATGGTTCAGATGAAATATTGGCATTTTCATTTATGGCATTCTTCTCACCTCATAAGAAAATTTTATTTACAGATATAAGCTATACTTTTTATAAGGTTTATGCAGAACTTTTTGATTTAAATTATGAATTAGTAAAATTAGATGATGACTTTAATATACCTCTTGCAGAATTAAAAAAGGAAAATGGTGGTGTAATAGTACCAAATCCTAACGCACCGACAGGAAAATATGTAGACATAGAAGAGTTAAGAAAATTAGTTGAAGCTAATAAAGATAGTGTAGTTATTATAGATGAAGCTTATATTGATTTCGGTGGAGAATCTATGGTTAAATTTGTAACGGATTATGATAATCTTCTAGTCATTCAGACACTATCAAAATCTCGTTCATTAGCAGGATTAAGAGCTGGATTTGCACTAGGGCATAAGGATTTAATTGAAGGCTTAAATAGAATTAAAAATAGCATTAATTCATATACAATAGATAGAGTAGCTATTGCAGGTGCTAAAGAAGCAATTAAAGATGATGATTATTTTAAAGAAATAACTAAGAAAATAATTCATACAAGAGAAAAAGTCAGTAAAGATTTAGAAAGATTAGATTTTAGAGTTTTAGAATCTAAATCAAACTTTGTTTTTGTAAGTCATAATAAAATATCTGGAAAACTGCTTTATGAAAAATTAAAAGATAATGGAGTATTAGTTAGGTATTTTAATAAGGATAGAATAGATAATTTTTTAAGAATAACAATAGGAACTGATGAAGAAATGGGTATTTTAATTGAAAAGCTTGAATTAATATTAAGTCAGCTTTGAAATAGTAATAATATTTTAAGTCTAGTTTTAAAATAATTTTATATTTAAAATATAAGTTATATAGTCTATAGAAAGATTTATCTATAAACTATATAACTTATTTTCATGCATAATATAGATAACATGGAGGGAAAGTATGGAAAAGATTATAGATACAAAAGTGAGTAATTTCAAAATTAGATTTGCAGAGGAAAAAGATACAAAATTAATATTAGAATTTATAAAAGAGTTAGCAGATTATGAAAAATTATTAAATGAAGTAGTTGCTACAGAAGAAGTTCTATATAATTCGCTGTTTGTGCAAAAAAGAGCAGAGGTAATTATTGGAGAGTATGAAGGAAAACCAGTGGGATTTGCATTGTTTTTTCACAATTTTTCAACATTTTTAGGAAAGTCAGGCATATATTTAGAGGATTTATATGTAAAACAAGAAATGAGAGGAAAAGGACTTGGTAAGATTATATTATCATTTTTGGGAAAACTTGCAGTTGAGCGTAATTGTGGTAGACTTGAATGGTGGTGTATTGATTGGAATGAATCTTCTATAAAGTTTTATAAGGAGATGGGGGCTAAACCTATGGATGAATGGACTGTTTATAGAGTAGATGATTCAGCACTTAAGGATTTAGCAAATGAATTTTAAATAATGTTTGAAAGAGAGATGGATGTACATGGAATTATCAATTAATAAAAATTATATCTTAACTACGGCTAAAGAAATCTTAGAATTTGATAGCCCAACAGGCTTTTGCTTTGAAATAATGGATAAGATAAAAAGTATAGCAGAAGGTTTTGGATATGATTTTAAAACAACGAATAAAGGATGCGGAATAATAACTATAAAAGGTAAGTCGGAAGAAAAGGTAATAGGATTATCGGCGCATGTGGATACTTTGGGTACTATGGTTAGGTCTATAACAGCAGATGGAAAACTAAAATTTACATTACTTGGAGGACCAATTGTTCCAACTCTAGATGGAGAATATTGTAAAGTAAGAACTAGAGAAGGTAAAATATATAATGGTACTTTCTTAAGCACAAGTCCAGCAGCACATGTTTTTGAGGACAGTTCAAGCAAAACTAGAGAACCTAAAAACATGGAAGTAAGACTTGATGAAAATGTTAAATCAAAAAAAGATACTGAAAATTTAGGAA
>Ga0302173_10000513_pt1 | contig 21006 bp, 17 predicted proteins | sample I_Fen_N3_1_FD_198785 | JGI IMG/M metagenome (GOLD analysis project Ga0302173, IMG submission 198785) | Peat permafrost microbial communities from Stordalen Mire near Abisko, Sweden - I_Fen_N3_1 | ecosystem: Environmental > Terrestrial > Soil > Wetlands > Permafrost | place: Sweden: Abisko... | reverse complement strand
TATCTTTTTCCTAATTCAGTTACAATCTGATCTGTAAATTCACGGTATTTTTCATTTGTAATAGATACATTTGCTCTGTTTCCGTGTTCTCTACGACGACCATTTGCATCAACCAAATAAATTTCAGGATACTTCTCCCCCATCCAAGCCGGAGGAGTTGGTGTTGGTGTGCAAAGAATTACTTTTAATCCTTCTTTTTCGGCTATAGCCAAAGCATCATCGAGCCACTTAAAATCATATTTTCCCTCTTCAGGTTCCATATATGTCCAGGCAAATTCAGCAAAATGGGTAAATTCAAATCCAAACTTTTTGATGTTTTTCATATCGCGTTCCCATTGTTCTCTAGGCCATTGTTCTGGATAATAATAAACACCAATTTGCATTAAATCGGGTTTTGAAAAGAAACGGTGAGGATCTTTTTTTTCTGTAGAAGAGGTCTTTTTACTTTGAGCAAAAACAGGTACCGAATGACAACTTGCAAATAATCCTATTGCAAAAAGAAATTTAGTTAGTGATTTATTTTGGTTCATGATTTTTTTAATAAGTTAATCTGTAATCTAATTTAGTTTTTCAAAATAAGCATTAAATAATGTGCGGCTGACCAACTAAAACTAAAGGCTTCTAATCCTTTTCCGGTAACTGGTTGGTAATTCTCACGAATGGGAGTTCCTTTGTCTAATACTCCTTCTGCATTATGAATAAGTTTATGAGCTAACAAATTTGCATCAGTTGTTTGTCCGTATTTTTCCAATCCGTTTATTCCAAAATAACTTTGGTCGAGCCAAACCGGACCTCTCCAATATCCTCCTTCTGGTTTAAATTTCGGATAATTTGCGGCTAATGTTGGCAATGGAACAAATGTGTTAAAAATCGCTGGATTAAGCATGTTTCCTTTCATTAGTTTAACTTGTTCTGGCGTTGCAACTTCTGCCCAAATTGGTAAATATCCTTCGCAACCCATTATTTTTATAAGTTTCTTTCCATCGATTGTTGTGTCGTAATACCAACCTGTAGTTTCATCCCAAAATTGAGTTTGGATTTTAGTTTTTAAAGATGTGCTTTCTTTTTGCCATTTATTAGCTTCGGCAGTCAGTTTTAAAACTTGAGCCATTTTATTCAAATAGTTCTTTTCGGCATATAAAAATGAATTTAAATCTACGCTTTCCTGATCTAAAGAATATGCTTTTTCGCTATTTTTCAATATTTTGCTATCGTCAAAACGTACAGCATTATCCATTCCGCTTTCCCATTTTCCAGCAATTAAAGTACCATCTGTTGAGCCGAATTCGCAAAGACCGTCCTGATCGTGATCTCGTTCTTGATACCACCAATTATGATAGAGTTTTAGTTTTGAATAAAACTCTTTTAAGAAATTCACGTCTTTCGTTTTTTCATAAATTTTCCAGACCGCCCATGCTGCAAGTGGCGCTTTTGTATTTCTGTAATTATTTTCTTCAATAAGATTATTTCTATATATACAGTCAGGAATAAAACCATTTGGTTCTTGATAATCAAACAAAGCGCGCATTTGATCTTTTGCCAATTCTGAATCATAGTTTGCTACAGCAACAGCATGTTTCCAACTGTCCCAAGCCCAAAAACCTTGAAACCACTCGTAATTGTAGCTCGGAAAAAGACCGGCATGTTTTAAACCTTCAGCCGCAATTCGGGTATTGTTTTGTAGTGTAAGCACTAATTTTGCAACCAAATCAGAGTAAATATTGTCTTTGTAAACGGCTTTCTTTTTGGCTATTAGCTGTGCAAGTTGATTTTCTTTTTCTGTTTGTGTATTTTTCAACAATGTATTAAAGCTTGTTTTTGCAATAGTTCCTTTTTCTTTTTGCCAAGAATATTGTGGAAAAATGAAAGTTTGCGAAATAATTATTTCTTTTGTTTCATTTGGTTTTACAATCAATTTTTCAGTTTGAGCTTTATAGCTATCTTTTGTAGTTTCAATAATTGGATTTATATTCAAAAACTGAATATATCCAACTGCTGTACTTTTTGTCGAAATTACTTTTACTGCCTGATCTTCATTTGATAATTGAATATTGTCTATAAAATCTGCAGAACCAGAATAAGTTGGATAAAGTGTTATTGATTTTCCTGTTCTATTTGTAATACTTGTTTTTTGTAGTGCCGTATGACCTGATAAATAAACAAGTTGTTGTTTTATATTTAATTTTTCATTTTGAAATTCTTGTTCTAAGTGGCTGTTATAGCTGTTTTGGCGTACCAAAGCCTTTTTCCAGTTAATGACTTGTTGTTTGCTTTCGTCGTTTAGTTGCAAGGATACAAATGAAGGACTTAGCCAAATGCCATTTTGTTCTGTCATTAAAAAAGGCCCTGAAAAACCAGCCTCAACATTTGATTCGTCCAGAAATCCAAATGCAAACCAAGCTCCTTTATCAGAGAAAGCCAATGATTTTCTATCAGTTGCTTTCGTTGGATATCCTTTATAGGTGATGCTGTTTTTGGAAGATTCTAAAACAGGAAATCCTTTTTGTGACCAAGTAGATTGTATTATGAAAAAGAGTGAAAGAGTAAAAATGATAGGTCTTTTTCTCATGTTGTTTCGTTTTATCGTGTGTTTTTATTTAAATATAATATACCAAATATTCCTTAACATTAAATATTTTAGAAAAAAGTTCGCCACGAATTCTACAAATTATCACAAATTATTTTAAAAATAATCAGCTTAGTTAATTAGTGTAGATTCGTGGAATTCGTAGCGAAACCCCTCTTTAATTTAAATTCTTTGTGTTAGATGACTAATTTGCTTGTAACTCTGTCAAAGGAATCGGATAAAAATTGTTTTTCGCTGGATCAAAACCTGTACGTCCAACAGCATCTAATGCAACTTTAGTTTTTCCCCAACGACGTAAATCATAAAAACGATAGTTTTCCAGAGGGAATTCTATTATTCTTTCGTGCTCGATTTGGGCTTGCACATCATTGGCCGTGGTTCCAGTCATTGCAGGCATATCTGCTCTATCACGAACTTTGTTGATGTACGGAATTGCTTCTGGTGTACGGCCCAATTGGTTCAATACTTCGGCTTGCATTAATAAAACATTTGCATATCGCATAAGCGGAATATTGATTGCAGTAAATTCCTGATCCATTTTTTCCTGAGTACTTGGGATGTATCTGCGATATACTGGTTTATCTTCTCCTCCAAACTTTTCATCATAGGTTGTGCCTAATACTCTTGGATTATTTACATCATTGAAATAGGGATCTTTGAAGAAAATGGTGCTGTAAAGACGTGAATCATAGTTTCCTGTAGTCGCTATTTTACCTTCTTTTTTAAATTCGTTTACAAGCATTGCGCTTGGAAGAATTTCATCCCATCCACCTAATTCTGCTGCTGCCATCCAATAATGAAGAGCGTTACGATAGAAAGCGCCGTTTGCTGTAGTTTCAGAAAATTGCCTTTCAAAAATAGATTCTTTAGTATTTTTTGTTGTTCCGTCAAACATAGATACATAATCTTTTACCAGTTCATAACCTTGTACTTTGTTGAGTGCGGTCAATGCTTCGTTTAAGAAATTTTGCTTTTGAGCCGTTTCTTCATAAGATCTCGTTAAATAGGCAAATCCTAAATAACTATTTGCAGCTCCGCTTGTGGCGCGACCTGTTTTATCCTGCGATTGCTTTGCAGGTAATACTGCAGCAACGGCTTTAAGTTCACTTGTAATAAAATCCCAAGCTTCGGCACGTGTAGACAACGGAACGTTTAGATCACTTTCTTTGGTGATATATTTGTTTCTAATGTAAATTTTTTCCCAGTTAAGAAGCAATTTCATATGATAATAGGCACGTAAAAAGCGGGCTTCGGCTTGGATTTGTGCTCTATCGGCATCTGAAATAGTTGCCGCAGGAATTTGTGGTAATTTGTCGATAACCTGATTAGCATTACTTATTCCTCTATAGTTAAGTTTCCAATATGTTGTAAACTGACTATTGCCATTGGTGTATGTAAAAGTTGAAAGTTCTACCCAGCTTTGATAATTTAAAGCGTCGCTTCCCAACTCGTTTACGTCTTCTCTATATGCTTCTACAGGCCATTTTACTTCGGCGAAAGCCCATTCGTCTACCGCTCCCTCAAGTTGTGAATATGTAGATGCTAAAGCAGATTCGGCATCGGCTTTATTTCTCCAAAAATTATTTGAAGTAAGTTCGTCTGGAGATTGTTGGTCCAGATAGTCACTACAACTTGCAGTGGTGAATAAACCTATTACGGACAATATATATAATATCTTTTTCATGATTGTGTCTTGATTAAATAGAATTAGAAAATGTATTGAACTCCAGATACAAATGATCTTGTAAATGGATATACAAAACGATCTACACCTGTGTCAATAACAGAACTACGTGAGAATTCCGGATCGATACCTGAGTAATTTGTAATTGTAAATAGGTTCTCAGCGCTTATATAAAATCTAAGTTTATCTATTTTTGCTTTACCTAACATTTTGCTTGGAATAGTATATCCAAATTGTAATTGACGCATTCTAATAAAATCACCACTTTCAAGAAAACGATCAGATTCGCGGCTGTTTCCGTTTGGATCTTGCAATACTGCTCGTGGAATGTTGCTGCGATTTTCTGGTGTCCAAGAATTAAGTGTTGTTGCCAACATGTTGCTTCCGGCACTCATTGATTCATAAAAGTATCTATTTCCGTTATATAATTTGTTTCCCCAGCCACTTCCTATCAAAGCCGAAAAATCGAATCCTTTGTAACTTGCGCCCAGACTAAGGTTTGCTTCAAGTTTTGGTAATCCTGTTCCTGCATAAGATTTATCATTTTCATCGATAATTCCGTCTCCGTTTAAATCTTTAAAACGAATATCTCCGGGTTGTGCGTTTGGTTGTAATAAAACACCATTTTTGCTATGAGCGTTTACTTCTTCCGTTGATTGGAAAATTCCATCTGTGCGATATAGATAAAATGCACTAATTGGACTTCCTACACGCGCTTGTGTTGGGAAATGTTCTGTTCCAAATTTTAATCCTTGCCCGTAAATCGTTTGTCCTTCGTTTGCCAGAGATTCAACGTTATTTTTAAGCGTGGTCATGTTAAAACCTACATTGTATTTGAATTCGTTAACCTGATCACGGTAATTAACTTCAAGCTCAAATCCGCTATTACTTATTTTACCTACGTTAAGAATTGGATCGTCTATTCCAGCAGATGGAGCTAGTTTTTTTGTAATCAATAAATTGTCTGTTACATTTCGGTAGTAGTTCATAGAACCGCTAATTTTCCCGTTTTTAAGTGTAAAATCTATACCAATATTTTTAGAATCGGTTGTTTCCCATTGTAAGTTTCTATTTTCTAATGTTGTTGCAATACTTCCCGGCCAAGGATTGCTTCCGTTCCCTTGTACATAACCATTGTTTAAGGTGTTTCCGGTTTTAATTAACGTATTTGCCGAATAATATCCTAGTGCAGCTTCGTTTCCTAATTGTCCCCAGCTTGCGCGTAATTTTAAACTTGATATGAAAATATCTTTTGGAAAAAAATCTTCTTTTTCAATTTTCCATCCTAAAGCGATCGATGGAAAAGTTCCCCAACGGCTGTCTTCTCCAAATTTAGACGATCCATCTTTTCTAACGGTCATTTGCAATAAATAACGATCATTATAAGAATAATTTAAACGGCTAAAGAATGAAAGACGGTTATATTGAAATTTTGAACCATCAGCAGAATATGTTCCTCCTTTACCGGCACCAATAGTTTCAAAATTAGGATCTAAAAATCCAGATGGACGGTCGATAGAAACTAATTGTCCGTCTTCTACTGAATAATCTGTAGTTTTTCCTTCAACGCTTACTTGATTCCAGTTTGATGCTTGACTGTTTATGGTATTACCAAGCATTAGACCGAAGGTATGTTTACCAAAAGTTTTGTCGATTGTGATAATATTGTCTAATATTTGCTCATTCCAGGTTGTTCTCAATTCGGTTTGCAGTGGATAAAGATGAACTTCTTTTGGGTTAGCAATAAAAGGCGGAAAATGTGCCGTTTGCTGATTGTTTTTTACACGGTAAGAATAGGCTAATTTATACTTTATCCAAGATGCAATATTTGCTGTTGCTGCAATGTTTGCTGTTATATCTTGTCCAACGTCATTACTTTTTCTAAAGTGTTCTTCGGCAACTGGATTTGTTCCAGCAGGCAAACCATTTTTGTTTGTTAATCCATAACCATATTGCTCATTTGCGTCGTAAACAGGAACTAAAGGAGCCATTGTATAAACTTCTTTTAGTTGAAAATTTGGTAATGCATTTTGTGATCCTACATAAGCCATTTTCCCATCAATATCAAAAATAGATTTTTTAAAACTCACTCTTGCGCTAGCAGTTTGCTGTCCATATTGATTGTCAATTACAATACCTTTTTGTTTTACATAATTACCGTATAAAGCAAATTTAAAATCGCCTTGTCTTCCTTGAACTCCTAAACCATAATTTTGAGTAAATCCTGAACGAAAAACTTCATCTTGCCAATTTGTGTTTACATCAGAAGGTGCTGTAATATAAGCTGGAAGCGGTTTTGGCGATGTTGCATATTTGTTGTACTCATCATACATTCTTTTATTTACAGTGCGATATCCGTCAGCATCAAGTAAGTCTAATGTTTTAGATGGATTTGTTACGCTTAAAAAAGAACTGAAATCTACCTTTACCCCCTCTTTTTGACCATTTTTGGTTGTAACAATAATAACACCGTTAGCAGCAACAGATCCGTAAATTGCAGCGGCGGCACCATCTTTAAGAACCTCCATAGATTCTATATTAGTTGGGTTTACCGCTGTAATCGATCCTTGAAATCCATCGATAATATAAAGCGGTTCTGTAGCTCCAAAAGTATTAACTCCACGAATTTTTACGCTAACGGCAGCTCCTGCAACTCCACCACTTTTTTGAACATTTACGCCGGCAACCAAACCTTGTAATGCTTCAGCAGGATTTGTTGTTGCTCTGGTTTCCAGGCTTTCTTTCTTTACGGAAGAAATAGCGCCGGTAACGTTACTCTTTTTTTGAGAACCGTATCCAATAACAACTACTTCATTTAGTTTATTATTTTCTTCCTGCATTGTTACATTTATAACGGTGCGGTTATTAAGGATTTCGTCTTTTGTAGTAAATCCTAAATATGAAAAAGTAATCGTTGGATTAGAAAGATTTGATGGAAATGTTAAAGTATAATTTCCATCAAAATCTGTCGAGGCATTGTATTTAGAATCTTTTATAGCAATATTTACGCCTGGTAACGTATTATTTTTATCATCCGTAACTTTTCCGGAAATGGTCTTTTGTGCTTGACTATCTTGCGCAAAATTGACATTTGGCAGCCATAAGCATAACAATAAGGGAATGAAATACAACTTCCTAATTAATAGTTTTTTCATTTGGTAATAGTTTTTGGTTAATTAAAGTTTCGATTGTTTTTAGTTTTTCTTTTTTTTTATATGCGTAATTTATTGTTAATTTTAATCTTGTTTTCCTTTAAAGCTTAGTTCTAATCGGCTTATAAGTCAAATTTTATTCCTTGTGCCAATGGCAAACTTGTAGTGTAATTGATTGTATTTGTTTGTCTTCGCATATAAACTTTCCAAGCATCAGAGCCAGATTCTCTACCGCCTCCAGTTTCTTTTTCTCCACCAAAGGCACCACCAATTTCGGCGCCAGACGTGCCAATGTTCACGTTTGCAATACCACAATCGGAACCAATAACAGATAAAAACATTTCGGCCTCTCTTAAATTATTGGTCATAATTGAAGAAGACAATCCTTGTCCTACTCCATTTTGAATTGCAATAGCTTCCTCAACGCTTCCTGAGTATTTTAATAAGTATAGTACCGGAGCAAAAGTTTCGTGTTGTACAATCTCAAATGCGTTATTAGCCTCAGCAATTGCAGGTTTTACGTAACATCCGCTTTCATATCCTTCTCCAGAAAGTACTCCACCTTCTACTAGAATTTTTCCACCTTCGGCCACTACTTTAGTTAAAGCTTGTTGGTACATTTCGACGGCATGTTTGTCAATTAAGGGGCCTACATGGTTCTTTTCGTCCAATGGATTACCAATTCGCAATTGTTTGTAAGCAGAAACTAAAGCGTCTTTTACTTTATCATAAATACTGTCGTGAATGATTAATCGGCGGGTCGAGGTACATCTTTGTCCCGCAGTTCCCACGGCTCCAAAAACGGAACCAATCACGGTCATTTTAATATCAGCATCCGGAGTAACAATGATGGCGTTGTTTCCTCCTAATTCTAACAATGATCTTCCTAAACGTTCTGCAACTACCGGTGCTACAATTTTACCCATACGAGTAGAACCTGTCGCCGAAATTAATGGCACACGTTTATCATTTGTTAACAATTCGCCAATTTTATAATCGCCATTGATTAAGCAAGAAATACCTTCAGGAAGATTATTTTCTTTAATCACTTTGGCAATAATATTTTGACAAGCTACGGCGCAAAGAGGTGTTTTTTCTGATGGTTTCCAAACACATACATCGCCACAAATCCAAGCTAATGCAGTGTTCCAGGCCCAAACGGCAACCGGAAAATTGAAGGCCGAAATGATTCCAACTATACCTAACGAATGGTATTGCTCGTACATTCTGTGTCCGGGACGCTCAGAGTGCATCGTTAATCCGTGTAATTGACGGGAAAGACCAACTGCGAAATCACAGATATCGATCATTTCCTGAACTTCACCGTAACCTTCCTGCAATGATTTTCCCATTTCATAAGAAACCAATTTTCCAAGTGCCTCTTTGTTTTGACGAAGTTTTTCTCCAAATTGGCGTACAATTTCTCCGCGTTGTGGCGCAGGCATAAGTCTAAAAGTTTTAAAAGCAGCTGTTGCTGAATTCATTACTTTTTCATAATCTGCGGCAGTCGAAGTTTTTATTTTGGCGATTAATTGCCCATCTACAGGAGAATAACTTTCAAGAATTTCTCCGTTCGAAAAATGATTTTGTCCTGTCGAAGTTCCTTCATTAATCTCTTTTATTCCTAAGTGTGCTAAAGCTTCTTCTATTCCGAATTGCGATTCTGTTTCTGTCATTTATTCTTTTTTATGTACATTTTTACTCTTTATCAAAAAATCGCTTACTTAGAAAATTGTATTTTCTAAGCTTATTACAAGTGTCTAATGGCTAAGAGTGATTTTTTAAATTTTAATTGTTATGCGTTCTGAAGCTTTACATCTGTGCTTTCGAATATTTTATCTGCAGATGAAGCCACGAATCCTTGATATAATTCGCCATTAGCCATTGGATAACGAAGCGCAAATTCATAATAACATGATGGTATTTCTATTGTTCCTTCTTCAAAATCAATAGCATACAAATCAGCAAGAGTGCTTGATTGTTCTAATAATTGTTCTGGTGTACCTTTAATTTTTCCGCCAGATGCGTTTAATTTCCATCCTTTAGATTCCAAGAAATTGTTTAACTCTTCTAATGTTTCAAAATCTTTTAATGCATTAGTGTTTATCGTAAAATGATTGGCTCTAAATCCGTAGATATACATCCAGGCGGCATATTCTGATTCATTCAATAATGACTTATATATTGTTTGAGAGTTTGATTTCCAAACAGATCCGCTTAAGACTAATTCCGGATTGTTAAAAATTTCCTGATCGCAGCTGTTTAAAATGTTTTGTACAGTTTCCTGCAGTTCAGTAGAACATTTTTCTAATTCTAGTTCCGAAATAAAGATTCTTGGCGCATTTTTATCTATGCTATGCTCATAATGTTTTGCGAACAATTTTTTAGTTTCAAAGTTGTATTCACCTTTTGCTTCGTAGCCAACATTTAGAAAAGTTTTTTCTAATATGTCAATATTAATACGTTTATCATTGAACGTACGAATTGCAATATGATCGTTTTGTATTATTTCGCCTCTCTCTTCAAGTAATTCATGAATTTTTCTTGCAGATGGAGTAATATCAGCATATTGCTCCCATAATTTTGTAAGTAGTTGATCTTTATTCATTTTGGTTCCGTTAAAATGTGTTATTATGACACAAATCTATATAAAATGATGTTATTATAACAATGTGTGTACGTGATTATTAATAATTAGACATTTCGTGATTGTTTTTTTGTATTTTTGACACTTTAAAACCAAGTTTTAATATAAGAATTGTCAAAATAATAGAATCTATAAAATCAACAGGAACATGGCAAGCATTAAGAGGAATGAAAATACTGACTATTTAGATCGCGAAATCATTAAAAAATTAAGCGAGAACGGAAGAATTCCATTTTCTGATCTTGCAAAAGAATTAAACATTTCTAATTCGTTGGTGCACTTAAGGGTGAAAAAATTACAGGAAGCTGGAATAATAAATGGTTTTTCGGTAAAGTTAAATGCTAAGGAACTTGGTTTTGAAACCATTACTTATACTGGGATTGTTACTAAAGAAGCTCGCTTTTCGTATTCAATTGCCGAAAAACTTAAAGAAATTCCAGAAGTGATCGAATGTCATTGGGTTTCGGGGAAATACGCTTTATTTATTAAAATCGTTTCGTTTAATAACGAAGAACTTCGTAAAATTTTATACGAACAAATTCATCAAATTGAAGGTGTTGGAAGTACAGATTCTTTTTTCTCTTTTGGGGCTGCCTTCGAGAAAAATCTTCCGGTTTGATACAACAAGCTGGTAATTCATTTACTTACTTTCGTTGTAGAATTTAAAAATACGGTAGTTTAATTTAAGTATTGAAAACTTAATTTTACTATGATTTAATAAATGCATAATTTGTTTAAAATATGCATTTTAACTCTATTTATGTAACTAATTGGTTTTACTGAAATAAAAGTCTAAAATCGATCTTTTATCCTGCAAAACATTCTAATTGCTGAAATACCACAACCAAAGATTTTCCTTTTTCAGATAAAGAATATTCGATATGAAGTGGTTTTAGTTTTATTACTGTTTTTTCCAGAAGACCATTTTCTTCCAGTTCACGCAAAGCTGTTGCAATAGATTGTTTATTGCTTCCTTCGATTTCTCTAACAAGACCATTAAAACGCACAGGACCTTCTAAAGCAAGGCGGAATATCTGCGGTTTCCATTTTCCTGATAGTTGTTTTAAAAGCCCTTCTGCCGGGCACTCTCCTACTGTTTCTTTATTTTTTTCCATAGTCATATTTTTTTGACTAATTGACTTGCTTTAAAATACGCATCAACTTTGCTTCACAAATATAAAATTAATCCAAAACAAAATTTATAAATTATGAGCGTGCATTTTAAAATATTTCTTTTAGCCGCGACTGCTTCATTTATATGTTTAAGTAATATTCTTAATATTCAAGATACTAGTGTAAAAGCCCAAATTATTGAGGTACAATCGGAGAAACAAAAATTAAAAGCGAACCAAAAGAGTATTAAAAGAAAGGGTTTTAAAACAACACAATTAAAAATTGATTAACAAAAAAAGGTTTCTAAATATTGTAGCATAAAAATGTAGATAACAATGAAGGCAGTATTAATACTGATGATAACAGTTGGCAGTTTTGGCTGTCAATCTCAAACCAAAAATAAAATGAACCAAGATAAAACAAACCCTTTGATGTGTGATCCTGAAACAGGATTTTGTGAAATGCCTGTTGTAGAAAGTGATTCTGATAGTGTAAAAATTAAGTTAGACAAAAAGCCTGTGAAAATTATTTATTATACAGATCCTATATGTTCGTCTTGCTGGGGAATTGAGCCTCAGCTTAGAAAACTAAAATTGGAATATGGAGATTATTTTGAGATTGACTACCGAATGGGCGGACTTCTTCCCGACTGGAGTTATAACAGCGGAGGAATTAGCAAGCCGTCTGATGTGGCTCATCACTGGGAAGAGGCGAGTCTATATTACGAAATGCCAATTGATGGTGATGTTTGGCTCCAAGACCCGCTTAATTCTTCTTATCCTTCCTGTATTGCCATGAAAGCCGCACAAATACAGGATAAAGAAAAAGCAATCATATTTATGAGAATTCTGAGAGAGAAATTGTACCTAGATAAAAAAAACATTGCCAAATGGGAGAATATTGCTGAAGCAGCAAAAGAAAGTAAACTTGATGTCGAAAGGCTAAAAATGGATTATGAGGGTAACGCTCAACAATTATTTAAAGATGATCTTTCATACGGAAAAACACTTGGGATTCGCGGTTTTCCAACAATGTTGTTTTCAGATGGATCTGAGAAACTTTTGAATGTTTACGGATCAAAACCATATCAATTTTACGAAAATGCACTCTTGGAACTTTATCCAGAAGCTAAAAAAAACAGTATTACAAATAATACTAACCCGATGTTTTTGTTCGATATTTATCCAAGTCTTGCAGTAAAAGAATATGCTGTAATTCTTGATAAAACAACTGCTCAAGCCAAAACTTTACTCGAACAGCTTTACAACGAAGGAAAACTAGAAAAGAAAACGATAAAAACGGGAGTGCTTTACATTAAAAAATAATTTTATTGCTATATAATTTTAAATCGTAAATTGAGCTGTTAAAAAAGTAACTGCATTAATACCAAATAAATATGATTGAAAAAGAACTATCAGAATTGACAAATGAGGAATTGTTACAAGAGGCAAAAAAAAGAAAGTCTGCTTCTGTCATGAATGCATTATTAATTGGATTTCTGGCAGGTGTTATTGTTTATAGCGTTGTAAAAAACAGTTTAGGATTCTTGACACTAATTCCTCTATACTTCATCTATAAATTGATTAATAACTCAAAATATAAAAATAAAGACTTAGAAGATCTTTTAAGAGAACGAAATTTAAAATAATAAAGCATTGGATTAATCTAGTAAAAAAGCATTATAATTTTAAGAAAATTAATTGTTAGTATAACTTCATTTACTTAATTTGCACAAAAATTTTTGATATGAACAGAAAGAGTTGTCTTCCACCGCCTAGATCTTAATAATTAACTACGTTATCAGTCTTATTTTGCTGTCGAACTTATTTGTCGACACATTCTTTTATGACTGTTGCTCAATTTATTATTAATATTTAATCTAGTACTTAGGTACGGACAATTTTTATGAAAAAATCATATTTGGTATTGCATTTCGCAGTACTTCTAGCTGGCTTTACCGGTGTTTTTGGTAAGCTTATATCTCTAAATGAAGGACTTTTAGTTTGGTATAGAGTATTCTTCTCCTCTATTATTTTATTTCTTATTTTAAAGTTATTTAAGATATCTACAAATATCAAGCTTCAAAAGAAATTCGATATCGCAAAAATCGGAATGTTTATTACCATACACTGGGTATTTTTTTATGCCAGTATTAAATACTCCAACATATCTATTGGTGTGGTTTGTTATTGTTTAACAAGCTTTTTTACTGCAATTTTTGCTCCTTTAATCAACCGGAGTAAATTTAGTTTATCAGAACTAGGTTTAAGTTTAATTACCTTATTTGGAATTTCGTTAATCTTTCATTTTGATTCATCGTATCAATTGGGAATAATTCTAGGAGTTATTTCGTCAGCATTTGCGGCACTTTATACCATATATAATGAAAAACTGGTACGAAATTTTGATAGCCGAGTTATCAATTATTATCAAATGCTTGGCGGAACTGTGGGGCTTGGAATTTTGCTACCTTTTTATCTTTATTTTTTCCCAGTTCCAACAATTTTACCGAGTTTAAAAGATGTTTATTATCTGATAATATTGGCTTCATTTTGTACAGTTGGTCTCTATGTGCTATTTGCAGAATCTCTAAAGCATATTTCGGCTTTTACTGTAAATTTAAGTTTTAACCTTGAACCGGTTTATGCGATTATTTTAGCCTTTTTGTTTTTTAATGAAAGTAAAGAGTTAAATATGTCATTTTACATTGGATTATGTTTTGTGATAATTTCTGTTTTATTACAAACAATGATTTCTTTTAAAGAAAAGTAAAATTAGTATAGTCTGTCTTTTTTACTAAAAAACAAAAACATACAATAAACCTCCAAAATCACATATTTTTGGAGGTTTTTAATTTTGATATTCTTTTGCTGTTATTAACAAATCAATCAATTTGCCTTAAATTATATGGAGAATTCATAATATAATTTCTTATTTCCTATATCAAACTACTTGTAATAAAGTTATTTATTATATTCGTTGAACATAAAATATATGGAATAATGTCAAACCAATTACTTTTCTTTCTTAGTGCTTTAGGAGCTTTTAATGGTTTTGTACTTTCGATATATTTTGCTGTAAATGCCAAAAAGAAAATTTTTGCTAATTATTACTTATCCCTATTATTATTGGTTTTAAGTATTAGAATTGTTAAATCAGTCTTTTTTTATTTTAATCCTAACCTATCCAATATTTTTATTCAAATAGGACTTTCTGCATGTGTTTTAATTGGTCCTTTTCTGTATTTATACCTAAAACCGGAAGCCGAAAACAAAAAACGAAATTGGGTCAAACATGTATTATCATATTTGGCAATAATAACAGTTTTGGGCGTTTTTTATCCTTATGTAGAACATCAAATTTTTTGGCGCTGCTGGATTGTAAGAGGAATCTATCTACAATGGTTTATTTATATTCTTTTCTCTTCAAGGTATATTTATCCAATTATTCAAAAAATCCAAGCTAAAGAACACTTAAAAAAAATAGATTTATGGTTTCTTAGCATCTATTTTGGAGTTGCATTTATTTGGTTGGCCTATGCTTTCGCAGCCTATACCTCGTATATTGTGGGAGCTTTATCATTTACATTTATTTTATACTTAATTGTCTTGCTTTTGATTTTTAAGAGCGGCAATGAAACAATTTTTTTTCAGGAAAAGGAAAAGTATAAAAACAAAGAAATGGATCCGGAAATGCAACAACAAATTGGTCAAAAACTATCTATAATAATCGAAAAAGAATTATATCTCAATCCTGATTTTAATCTTGAAGAAGCAGCAAAAGAGCTAAAAATAACAAAGCATTTACTATCTCAATATGTAAATGAAACTTTAGGGAAATCTTTTTCAAATCTCATTAAAGAATATCGCATTGAAAAAGCAAAAAAATTACTAGAAACCGAAAAAAACTTTACACTTGAAAGTTTAGGTTATGATAGTGGTTTTAGCTCAAAATCTACTTTTTTTACTGCTTTTAAAAAAATGACTGGCTCTACTCCTGCCGAATATCAAAAATCCTACTCAAAATAGGTTCAATACTATAAATTAAGAGTTCTACTTTATAAATTAAAACCTTTAAATTCTTTTCTTTCGGGATATTTGCTCTCATTATTAACCATTTAAAATTTTAAAAATGAGAAAAGTATTTTTATTGATTAGCTTTAGTTTTTTGTCGTTTAATGTAAATGCTCAATCGAGCGACGCCGTAAATGAGTGGCCTTTGGTTCAAAAAACGCTTAACATGTATATCGAAGGACAAGCTACAGGAGATTCAGCCATGGTTGCATCGTCATTTCATGATTCATGGCAACTAAAATATTTTGCCGAAAATAAGTTTAATATTGTAACCAAATCAAAATATGTTGTAGGTTATAAAAAACATACCAAATCACCTAATTGGTCTGGGCGTATTGTTTCGATTGATATTACCAATACGGTAGCCACCGCAAAAGTCGAAATTAGTACTGCAAAACTTTTATTTACAGATTATTTTAATCTCATGAAAATAAATCAAGACTGGGTTATTGTAGATAAAATTTCAACCAGAACACCACATAAAACCGTCGAAACTCCAACTGTTCAAACAAAAGGATAAGTGTTTTTTTTAAAATTTTAACCTCTAAACATTTCTAAAAATGAATAAAACATTAGTCTTGTTATTTCTTTGTGTGTGCTTAAATCTGGCAAGTGCTGCTGGACAGAATAAAATCTTGTTTGTAACTTCAAATCAAGAATTTTATGGAAACACTAAAATTTCAGCCGCCAATCATTTTGCCGAAATTATTGTTCCTTATGATGTATTTATAAAAGCTGGATATAGCGTTGATTTTATAAGTCCAAAAGGTGGAGCAATTCCAATTGGTTACATTAATGCATCGGATATTTTGCAAAAAGAATACCTGTACAACGGTTGGTTTATGGATAAATTAGAGCACACAATGAAACCATCTGAAATTATTGCCAATAACTATTCGGCAATTTTTTATAGTGGTGGAGGCGCTGCAATGTATGGGGTGGCTGAAGATACAGCGATTCAAAAAATTGCCAGAGATATCTATGCCAAAAACGGTGTAATTTCGACCATTTGCCATGGAACTGCCGGAATTGCTTTTTTAAAAGATGAAAATCAAAAATCTCTCTATGCAGGAAAGAAAATTACGGGCTATCCGGACGAATTTGAAAATCACGATGCCGATTATTATAAAACATTTCCGTTTGCGATAGATAAAGCAATTAAAAACAATCAAGGTAATTTTGTTTATTCTAAAAAAGGTGGCGATGCGTTTTATATTGTTGATGGAAGATTTGTAACGGGACAAGATCCAAGTTCTGCGACCAAAGTGGCAAATGAAGTGATAGCTATTTTGAAAACTAACTTTAAAAAGCCTAATCTCATTGTAAAAAGTGATTTAGAACAAATTAAGGAAGTTTTGCTTGACTACATTGAAGGTACGGCAAATGGAGAGCCGGAACGGCTTAGAAAAGCTTTTCATCCTAACTTTAATTTGTACACAGTTGCAAACGATACTTTATGGATACGCTCTGGCGAACAATATATTACTAACGTAAAAGTTGGGCAAAAAACGAGTCGAATAGGAAATATTATATCTATTGATATCGAAAACGATGCGGCAATTGCTAAAGCTGACATTATTGTACCAAATTATCGACGTTTTACAGATTATTTTTTACTGCTTAAATACGAAGGAAATTGGAAGATTGTTCATAAAAGTTATTCTTGGAAAGAACTTCCAAAAACTGAAAAATCATAAAAGAATCTTTAGAATACCAACTTATATAGCTACGTGCAAATGTGTGCAAAGGCAAAAAGACATGACATAAAAAAAAACTCCTTAATTTCTTGAGGAGTTTTTTAATTTATTGATACAATCGAATACTATAATAATTATTTTTAATCAAGACCTGCGAACTTAAATGGTTGTGATACTTTAAAGTTTATTAAAGATTCTCCGGAATAATTTTCGTTATTTTCTAAGCTCAACTTTTTTGGTTTTGCTTTTTCGCTAAAATCAATTTTACTAAACTCGACCCATATTACATTAGGATTTAATACATTATCAAAGTAATAAATTAGATTTTTTTGATCCGATACTGTTCTCCATCTTGTCGAAGAAATATTTGGTTCAGTTGGTGATGAAATTCCTAGTGGAACAGAACAATTTCTAATCACTCCAAATACACTGGCGGTTGCAACTCTTGTATTATCCGTCTTTGGAATTGCGTCAATATAATAAGACGCTCTCACGAATCTGTCAGCGGCTCTGTTTGTACCTGGAAGCATAATAGTTCCGGGAATTCCTTTCCAATAACTGTTTATGGCTAATTGCTCTTCAAAAATTGGAGAATTTGTCATTACAACATATTTCTTGTCGTGATGTATGACTAATTTACCATTAATATATTCTAAGATGGCATTGTCTCCCGTTGAATCTGAAATAGAGAGATGAACCGTAGCAAAAATATCAGTTCCGGGAATGTGAGATGAAACCACTGCAAAAGTATTTTTTTCGAATGCGTCTACTGCTTCTGCAACTGTTGCAAAATTATCAAGCGTATATTGTGCCCAAAGTGAAACTGCCAAACCTTTGTCCTTTCCATTTTTTGTAAATTTCGGAAAATCTGATTCAGCGAGCCATAAAAGATTGCTTACCAAGCCCTTTTCATTCATTCCGTCAGAAGAAGCGATGTCCCATGAACTAGTTACTACACTACCGTATTTAGATTTCCATTTTACTGAATTGGTGCCTGCTTCGCCATTTCTCTCTATTCCACGCGGAAAAATCCAAAGGTTAGCCGGAATATCAGTTTTCCAATCCATAGAACGTGCTGTAATAAATGTTCCGTTTAATCCTTTATACACAACCCTTGTACAGGCAACTGCATCTTCACTAAAAATTAAGATATTTACTAAAGCTAAACTAATCAGAACTTTGGTTTTTATTTTCATAAGTAGTTTTGTTAAATTATTTTTTAAAATTAAACACCTTTTACTTAGTGCTTTGAGCTTTTTAAAGATACAAATTAAATTGAAAAACGTTGCAAGTATTTCCTTTAGATTATTATGTATTATACCAAAATCAAAAAACTCCAAAATCGAATGACTTTGGAGTTTTTGATTTTTGCCTCTAATAATAAGATGTATATTTATCGAATTAATTTTAAGTGCGCACTATAAATATTATCCATAAGAACGGTTTTCATGTAATATACGTTCTCATCTTTTTCTTTTAAATCATATTGAATTAAGCCGGCGTCACAGTAGTAATAAAGCAGGTTATCATCATTAGGAAATTCGATATTTGAAACCGGTATTGTTGTTAATTTTGTTTCAAATGCTATTTCGCCATTTGTTATATCCAATTCAAAAAGTTTTCCTTTTTTGGTATATCCCCAAATGTTTTCGTTTTCTCGCGTGATGTATTCGATATTATCATCTTTAAAATCTGTTTTCCATAACTGAGTTCCTGTTTTTGAGTCTACGGCATATAAAGAAGAAACATTTGTTCCTTGAGCCGCAAAATATATTTTATTGTCTTTGCAGAATATGCGCTCCTTGATATTAAATTGGGTTTCATCAAATTTAAATTCCCATAAAATATCCATTTTATTAGGACTTAAGGCAAAAAGAACATTCTTTTCGTTGGCTACAAATATATTTTCGCCATCAGTTACAGGTTTTCCTGTCATGGGTTGTTCAAAACTTCTTTGGTTTAAAATCTTTCCTGTATTGGCATCAAAACTATAAATATTTGAACTACTTTGTGTAAAGATTTTATTGTCAAAATAAAGTGCAGGAATATCGTTATTTGCTGTATCTAGCTTGTAAGTCCAGACTAAACTACCATCTTTTACATCTAGAGCGTATAAGTTGCTGGTTTGATTTTGATTTTGAGCAGTTATATAAAGTTTTCCATTTTGCACTAGTGGAGTTTGGTCTTTTAAAACAATCTGATCTGTAACATTACCTAATCTTGATTTCCAAAAAATAGTACCAGTTTGGTTGTCGATTGCGAAAATTTCGCCGTTAATAAAAGGAACATAAACAACGCCATCAGCTAGCAATACCTTATTTGCACACATTTCTGTGTACGAATCTGCGGCTTTTACAGTCCAAACAATGGTTTCAGATTCAAAATCGTATGAAAAAAGAGAGCCATCAGAATCAAAAATTAGAATTGAAGATTCGTCTAATGGAACTTTTTTAACTGGTTTCATGGCCTTATTTGTCACTATGGTGCTTGCCGACAAATCTTTATTAGAATAAGTAGTTTTTGTGGCAGGAGCTTGCCCAAACATATTTACTATAGTAAATACAAGCAAAAGAGTTAATAGTTTATTTTTCATTTTTAAGATTTGGGTTTGATGAATTGACTTTTTTAGCAATCATGTTGCCAAAGAAATCAAATTCGGTTCAAATATAGTCAAAAATTCTTACCGTTCTTTTGGGATTTACAGCCTGTGAGGTTCAATATTATATGTTGTAGCGAAACTTTTTTTACCGCAAAGTGCGCAAAGATTTTTATCTAAGAAAGCTTCTTTAGGTCACAAAGTTAAGTTAGCACAAAGCTTTGTATTCTTTTCTTTGTTGTAAAAATAGGGCATAAAAAAAACTCCTTAATTTCTTAAGGAGTTTTTTGTGGGGAGAGCAGGATTCGAACCTGCGAAGTTCACACAGCAGATTTACAGTCTGCCCTCGTTGGCCGCTTGAGTATCTCCCCTAATTTAGTAACAACGACTTAAAACCGTGTTACTCGCTAATGAATAAAAAAACTCCTTAATTTCGTAAGGAGTTCTTAAGTGGGCGATGAGGGGTTCGAACCCCCGACCCCCTCGGTGTAAACGAGGTGCTCTGAACCAGCTGAGCTAATCGCCCTATTTTATTAGGTTGCTATCGTTTGTGATTGCGAGTGCAAATATACAGCTAGATTTGGTATTTGCAAGCTTATTTTGAAAAAAAATATAATATTTTTTATAAAACTACTTGCTGGTATTGTGCGTCAGCTTATTAGATATTTTATATGTTCTGAAATTAATTTGTATTCTTTTAACTGAATCTTATAGAGATTGTTTTTTTATACTTTGAGAGTTTTTCCACTGCTGAAACCAATTCCGTTTAAATAAGAAAATATTTAAAATAAAAATTTATGTCGATTCATTCTAATATTTCCTTTCGAAAGAAATGCCATTGAATCGATATACACCGCTTGGACTTGCTCCTCCAAACAATAATTCTCCTTGTTTGGTTTCATAGATAGTCCAAATATGATTACTTATGACTCCATCTTTTTTAGTGAAATTTTTCATCGTCTTACCATCATATCTCCATATACCAGAATCTTTAGTTCCAAACCAAATATTACCTGTCTTATCTTCCGTAATAGAAAAAACTTTTTCAAGAGAATTACCTTTGGTGTTGTCCTTTTTGAGTTTTTGTTCCTCTGTGAAATTAATTACTTTTTCTCCATTGTATTTCAAAACACCAATCCCATTATTACCAATCCAAATGTTTCCTTTGCTGTCTTCCATTATAGTACGACAATGTAGATGTCCTGTTTGATTATTTAGTCCCAAAGAAGCATCGTTTATTACCTTAAAATCTGAGCCATTGTACCCAATAACAGCATCATATGTGCCAAACCAAACCATTCCGTTTTTACCTTTAACAAAAGCTGTTGAAACTGAATAATGATTCTCGTGCCCTGCTTTTGTTTTAACAGGGAATGTTCGATACGAAAGTTTTTCTCCGTCATATTGATATGCTCCTGGATTTCCTTCAAGTTTGTTATAAGATTCTATTTCATTTC